>Ga0310690_10000611_pt1 | contig 73435 bp, 64 predicted proteins | sample AusTroGonzalo_MG_2_FD_207661 | JGI IMG/M metagenome (GOLD analysis project Ga0310690, IMG submission 207661) | Bovine rumen microbial communities from tropical cattle in Woodstock, Queensland, Australia - Gonzalo_04 (v2) (version 2) | ecosystem: Host-associated > Mammals > Digestive system >...
ATACTTCCGTATCACTTTCGCTCGACTCCGAACTCACTCTTGTGAGTTCATATCCTGCTGGATGTGCCAATAAAAAAAGCACCATGAAGGTGCTTTTTTTATTGGCGCGCCCGGCGGGATTCGAACTCACAACCTTTTGATCCGTAGTCAAATGCTCTATCCAATTGAGCTACGGGCGCTCAGAAGTGTTTTCTTCTTAAACCAAAATATTTCTATTTGCAAGATTTATTTTTTATTTTTTTAAAAAATTTTTCAAAACCATCATTTCTTTCTTGTTTTTTTAACTTTTTAACTTTATTACTGGAACTAAATATAATATTGTATCAGAGAAGGTCTAAAAAATATGAAAAAATCTTTTATGGTTGTTGTCGCTTTAATGCTTTCATCCTGTTCTTCCGATATGCTTTTTCCCAAAACAGGAAACACAATTGTTACAAATCCTGCTTCCGAGAAAGTTGTTCTTTCTTCTAAAACAGGGACCATTGTCGGACAAAGAGTCACTTCTTATAAAAATGAGCTTAACAGCATTAGAGCAAGTATGAATAAAGTTTCAACTAATCTTTTAAAAATCAGAGAATCTGCTCTAAAAACTTCTCAAAAATATTATGAGATTATCGCCGAAATGGAAACAAAATTAAGTTTGGGTACAACTCCGTCAAACCCGAAGATGGTTGCCCTTTACAACAACGCCCAAAATGCTTTACAAGATTCTGATGTTGAGTTTCAAAGCCTGAATAATCTTGTGGCTGAGGTTTCCGCACTCGGCACACAATCCGGTATTTTAGCGCAAAACATTAAGGCGACATATGCCGTTCCGGGTGCTTTAGATGCCGACCATGACAATCTCCGTGTTTTAGAAAACGGTACGGAACAAACAGCCGTATCCTTAAAAAATCTATTAAATGAAATCAGTGCAGATACTAATGCTCAAAAAGCTTTCACAGACAATGCACGCTTGCAACTATTGCGATTGAACAATGCTGTCGCTTTGGGAAATTTTAATTTTGCCGGTGCAACGATTGCGCCGACACAGATTGCGCACAAAGAGCCTGTTTTACGCAAGCCGTTGCCTGCTCCCGTGACTCGTTCTTCTTTATTTAAGATCAATTTTGCAGATGAGAATGTTGATTATCTTGCAAATCTCGAATCGGCCGTTTCAAATGCTCTTGATATAAATCCAAATGCGAGATTTTTGGTTCAAGGTGTTAATCCGGCAAACAAAAAACTTTCGACAGATGAAGCAAAAAAATATGCGGCACAAGTCTTTGCAGACCTTATTTCCCTTGGCGTTGAACCTCAAAAAATAAATTTGTCTGCCACACAAGATTCACTCTTGACAAGCCCACAGGTTTTTGTATATACTAAGTGACGTAAATATTTTTTCATCTCCTCCTTTCAGCTCTCGTTTGTTTATCAAACGGGAGCTTTTCCTTTTATAGGCTCATCTCGCCGATATAAGCGAAATGGACGATATTGTGTCTCCCATTCCCACAAGCGAAATCGGTTTTTCAATTAGAATGGTCGGCACGGCAATCAAATCCCAATTCCGGTAACGTCCCAAACCATTGACGGCCAATTTTGGCTGTCCTAAAGTACTTGCTAAACTATCCAACTCAATTAAGCCAACATCTGAAATATCATAATCTACGCTTTTAATGCTCTTCGAATCGATTTTTCCTTTTTCAGCTTTTGATGCGGCCACGACAGAGGCCGTCAGCATTCCTTTAAAATTGCTTTCAGGTTCAATCACAAACCCTTTATCCTGCAAGGTCAAATATAACCCAAACATATGAAGCTGTATACGTTTAACACCTGTCTTTTCTTTTATTTTTGATATACCTTTAAGCAAATTTTCAGCTGTTGTTTCTTCATTGCATCTTTTTGCCAACACTTTTTCATCTAAAACTTCAAGCAAATCTATCGTTTCCCGCTCATTAATACCTATCGAATCGGCAAGCGGAACCAATTTCTGCACAATGGCTTTTCTGATTACAATGTCTTGTGTCGATGCAATTTCAAGATGAAAAATTGTTCCCTTTGCCCCTTCCTTCCATGCTTTGATACGTTCCGAGGCCTTATCAATTAAGATAACACCGTCATTATTGGCAAGAAGCGCATGAAAACCTGACAAAACTACAAAATCAAGCTTTTCTTTTTTGATATCTGTCATAAAGTTTTCATCTAACACAAGTTTTAAATTCAGCGGGTCATATGTCGCAATAAATCTGTTTGCCTTCGGTGTTTTAAAAATTTGTCCTTCAATTTCGATTGTATCACCGCGTCCAAATTCAATAATCCAGTGTATCAATGGCAGATCTTTCTTACGATCAATTTGATAAGCGGGTTTAATTTCACCCTTTTCATCAAACGATAGTAAATTTTTATTCTTTTCAAATTGTTCTGCCTGAAGTTTCGGAAGCGAATTGGCATGTACAAAAACTTTTTTCACTCCAACAGCAGATAACACATTTGCTATAATACCGCCCTGTCCACCGATTTGTAAAAAATCATATCCTATTTCTTTTTGCAGCCACTCATAAACTTTTTTGTTTTCACAAATCCATTCTTCAGCAATCCCTAAAGTAAAACTTTTAAAGACACCTTTAACAAAATCTTTTTTATCTAAAATACGGCATCGCTCAATATTTTGTAAATCTTTTAAGGATAGCCCATATTTTTTAATTAATGTCGCAAGTTTTTTCCCTGTGATTTTATAGATGGCATCAATATTCGTGTTAAACCCCGTCGCAATGCTTTTAACTTTTTTTATGTTCTTTAATTGTTGAGGCACAATTTGATAGTGTTCTTTCCAAATTTTCTTAAAATCGGTCATATCCATTGTTTTTCTCCTCTTTTTATTTATTTTTGTTATTTACACATAAGACCCACTCAAACGGATTGACATGACCACATTTTTTACAAAACGGTTTCCATTTTGAACTTATCTCACCACAACGCGTACAAACCCATAAGCAGTCATCTTCACAATTCTTTTCACGTTTTATCCAATCCGAAGCTGCCTTTGAGTTTTTCAAAGCCTCTTTTTCGTACTGTGCCATCAGTTTAGCAATTGTTTTTGTTGCCGGATTATTAATTAAAAACATTTCAAATTCAGCATGTGCTTTATCATAAAGTTTTGCTTTCATATCAAGTTCGGCAAGTAAAAAATTATTTAATGACGGACGGATTGTATTCAATAGTGTAAAAGATTCCATTTTTTGAACCCTGTCGATCGGCGAATATTCTTTAAAGAGTTTCAAATAGGCCTTTGCCACATCTGCCGTCGGATTTATATGCCAAATTTCCCTTAAAACCTTCTGTGCCTGTTTCACCTGTCCGTTTTTTTCATACAACATCGCCAAATCAAGTGCTGCCGGCACAAAGGATGGATACAATTGCCGAATTTGCATTAAATATTTAAGGAAGATAATTTCTCCTTTTTCTTTTCGCTCAGCAAGCCCTATTTCATAAAGCGTTACGCCTTTAAACTCAGCGTACTTATCCTTATCAATTAGTTTCTTCTTCAAGCCTGCTTCCAAAACATCAAGTGCCCCCGTCCAATCTGATGCTAAAACGCGAAAGCGAAATGTGTTTTCAAGAACCCAATATAAATCCTGCCTCGTTTCAAAAGCTTTATTTGCGGATATTAAAGCTTTTTCAAACTCTTTCTTTTTAGAAGATGTTTCAATCAGGCTTTTTAACCCCACAAGCTCGCTTTCTTTATTTTGTAAAAGTTTAAGAGAGAGTTTTTCTGCCTCATCAAATTTTTTTTCTCCCTTTAGTATTTTAAGTTCCAAAACTTCACTTATCGGCCCCTTTCCGACAATTTTTTTAAGATTTCTTAAATAGGAACGTGCTATTTTTAAATCTCCCTCTGTTGTTGCAGTCATTGTTTTAAAAAGCAAAAGTAATGCCTCATCGACATCACTTTTTTTCATTTTAGATTGCTTATTTGAATATTCTACCATCTGTTTTTGAGCCCCTGTTACTATTTTTTTGCATACTTGGGCAAAACATAAGCATATTAAGCATAAAACCAATATAAAGAGCCACAACGGTGTCATCATAGATATCACTCCAAAATGTACCATTATATGCCCGTTTGCATCAAAAAACCACACCAAAAAACCAAGCAAACAAGACAGCAAAATCCAAAATAACGCAAATCTTCTCATGTTTTTCCTATCTCAAATTTTCAGTTTTCATAACACCCAGCGTTAAAGCTTTTATTTTTTCCATTTCCCTATCAAAAACCTTTTCTGAGCGAACTTCTTCAATCCAAATGCCAAATTTTTCTGTTTGGTATGCAGGATTAGCATTCATTTTTAATATTGCCGCTTCAAATTCACCGCTTCGAACAAGACGATAAACGTCGTCCACACCGTCTGTTTTTTCTTCAGAAATATTTATTTCACTCGGCTCTTGAATTTTTTCAATCACCACGAGCGTACCTAATTTCTCTTTTATATTTTCACTCCATTTCTTCTGTTCTGACGGCAAGATTTTGACCTCTTTTGGTTTATCATTATTTTTTGTTGTCATGAAGTTTTGTTCATAAAGCCTTATAAATTTTTCAATCAAATCCTCTCTTACGGGTAAGCCCTTAGTTGCAATTTCCAAAATAATTTGTGCACTTTTTTCCATCGGCGTATCATGACTTAATTGTTCTAAAATAGAAGCCTCATAAACGAACGGCTCTCTTTTTTTAGCCGCATTTTCAACCAGTCCTGCTGCCGTGAGCACAAGTGCCCCTTGCGAACTTACTTTTCCAAGTTTACCTATTTCCTGTTCCAAATGATCCACACGTTCGACAACCCCCGCGACAGATGCTAAACTTGCCTTTGATTCTAAAAGTTCCAGATTGATTTTACCGACATTATCAATTTTTTCATTTAATGCCGTCATGTCTTTGAGATCAACACCTGTATTCACATTTTGATGTGTCTTGATCATATTTTCAAGTTGCATCACTTTATTTTCGAGCGTACGAATTTCTTCAAACCTTCCAGCAGCATATTTCGTCTTCATGACGTGATTTCTTTGTAAACTAACTAAACACAAGCCTCCAAGCATCATAATCAGTACCGTGTTCAACAGAGGCCATATATTCTTCGTGTTTTCTTTTTTGATTTTCTCACTCATTTTTTGTATCCTTTGAGATATATAATTCTTGGCATTTTCATTTTTATAGTTTATAGTCAAAAAAATTAAATAACAATAAAAATATTGGATTATACTAATGATTGTTTTAGGAATAGAAAGCAGTTGCGATGAAACGGCATGTGCCATCGTCAATGATAAACGCACGATTTTAGGTCAGGCACTTCTTTCTCAAGAAGAGCATCATGCTTTTGGCGGTGTCGTACCTGAAATTGCTGCACGATCCCATCTAGAACACATTGATGACATTATCTCTCTTGCGCTTAAAAATGCGGATATAGAGCTTGATCATATTGATGCGATTGCCGCTGCTTCGGGTCCTGGTTTGATCGGCGGTGTCGTCGTTGGCGTTATGGCAGCCAAAGCTCTTGCACTTGCTCTTAACAAACCTTTTATTGCTGTTAATCATTTAGAAGGTCATGCCCTTTGCGCTCGTCTAACAGAAAATGTATCATATCCTTATTTATTGCTTCTTGTTTCAGGCGGACATTGCCAAATTTTGATCGTCAAAGATGTCGGTGAATATGAAAGACTTGGCACCACGATTGATGATGCTGCCGGTGAGGCCTTTGATAAGGTTGCTAAAATGCTTGGACTCGGTTACCCCGGTGGACCTCTTTTGGAAAAAGCCGCTCTTTATGGTAATCCTAAACGCTTTGCTTTACCCAGACCTTTAATCGGAACAGATGACTGTAACCTTTCGTTTTCAGGTCTTAAAACTGCCGTTCGCAAAATTATCGAATCGTATAGCGAGGACGGTGACATCAACCATGCCGAATTAGAACCTCATGATATCAATGATATATGTGCCTCTTTTCAATATGCCGCAACAGACTGTCTGGTCACAAAACTTAAAAAAGCCATCAGCATTTTTAAGGCAAAATATCCGGCAGGTAAAAATCTTGTTGTTTCAGGTGGTGTTGCAGCAAACACATATTTGCGCGGTGCTTTGCAAAAACTTGCCAAAGAATCGAATTTGGTTTTTGCCGCTCCGCCGATTAAATATTGCACTGATAACGGCGTCATGATTGCATGGGCAGGTTTAGAACGTTTTCAAAAAGGTTACACCTCACCTCTTGATTTTAAACCGCGCCCACGTTGGCCTTTGGATGAATTTGCCCCTAAAGCGGCAGGTGCAGGAGGCGTTAAAGCATGAGAAACAAAAAAGAAATTTTAGAGATTATGCATATTTTCGAGCAAAATATGCCAAATCCGAAGTGTGAGCTTGAGTTTAAAAACCCATACACGCTTCTCGTTGCTGTTGTTTTATCTGCCCAATCAACCGACAAAGGTGTCAATAAAGCCACAAAACCTCTTTTCGAAGTTGTCGATACGCCGCAAAAAATGCTCGATTTAGGTATAGATGGCCTCAAATCATACATCAAGACCATCGGCTTATATAACAACAAAGCCAAAAACATTATGGGTTTGAGTACTGAACTTGTTCAAAAATATAACGGTGAAGTGCCCTCAAACCGTGAGGCCCTAGAAAGCCTTGCCGGTGTCGGACGAAAAACCGCCAATGTTGTCTTAAATGTTTGGTTTGATAAACCTACTTTAGCCGTCGATACCCATGTCTTTCGAATCGCGCACAGACTAGGTTTTTCTTCTGCTAAAACCCCTCGTGAAGTCGAGGAAGATCTCATCAAAGCTTTGCCTAAAAAATACATCAAAAATGCAAACCATTGGCTTGTCTTGTTCGGCCGCTACACCTGCAAAGCCCTCAAGCCCGACTGCGAACATTGCCCGATTTCAAAATATTGCCAAAGCCCTGATAAGAGGATTTAAATATCTAAATCTTGAGCAAACTTTGCTTGCTCTATAATGAATTGGAACCTTAATTCCGGATTTTTACCCATCAAACGCTCAACCTGTCGGCGTGTGGCAAAAGCTTCTTCTTTGCCTTCTTCGGTATTGGTGTTGGGAAGCGTAACCTTCAAAAGCATGCGACCCGATTTATCCATCGTTGTTTCTTTGAGCTGCTCGGCGCTCATTTCGCCCAAACCTTTGAATCGGCTGATGTCCGGTTTTGTGTTGCCCTTGATAAGTTTTTTCAAAAGCTTGTCTTTTTCCTCATCGTCAAGCGCATAGTAATTTTTGCCGCCGATCACAATTTTGTATAGAGGTGGTGTGGCGATAAACAAATGCCCGTTTTCAATGAGCTTGGGCATATGTTGATAGAAAAAAGTCATCAAAAGAGAAGTGATGTGCGCACCGTCAACATCAGCATCTGTCATGATGATGATTTTTTCATATCGCAAATTTTCTTCTTTATAATCATCCTTAACCCCGCAACCCAAAGCCTCAATCATATCTTTAATTTCTTGGTTTTGTGTGATTTTTTCCAAACTTGCACTGGCCACATTTAAGATTTTACCGCGAAGAGGTAAAATGGCCTGTGTGACGCGGTCGCGTCCTTGTTTAGCCGACCCGCCTGCCGAATCACCCTCAACGATAAATATTTCAGTACCCTCGGCTGCAGCTTTCGAACAATCTGCCAGTTTACCGGGAAGTCTTAATTTTTTGGTTGGTGTTTTTCTGAGCTGAACCTTCTCTTCTTTGCGTTTTTTGCGAAGATCTGCCTTTGCAATGACATAATCGAGCAAAGCAGAGGCATTTTCCGGATCTGCGGAAAGATAGTGATCAAATGCGTCTTTAACGGCCGTTTCAACAAGTTTGACGGCTTTTGTGGAGGTTAGTTTATCCTTTGTTTGACCTTGAAATTGCGGATCTGTGATAAACACCGAAAGCATTAAGGCGGCATCCGACAAAAAGTCTTCTGCCGTAACTGTGGCAGCCTTTTTGACATTTGCCATATCGGCATATTCCTTGAGGCTTTTTAACAAGGCAGATTTAAAGCCTTGTTCATGTGTACCACCGAAAGGTGTGATAACCGTGTTGCAGTATGAATATGTGAACCCGTTTTCATCGGTCGGCCATGTGATGGCCCATTCCACACGTCCTTGAGAATCCGGAAAATCAGACTCGCCCGTAAACATGGCACGGTTAATCGTGGTGCGACTACCGATTTGAAAATTTAAGAAATCCCTTAAACCGTTCGGATAATGCAGTTCACAAGAGGTCGGCAAACTTTCGTTCTCTTTTGAGAAAATTTCATCACAACCCCAATTGATTTTAACACCTTTAAACAAGAAAGCCTTTGACCGTGCCATACGGTAAACTCGGCCGGCATCAAACTTTGAAGATGCGCCGAAAATTTCTTCATCAGGAGTAAATGTGACAGATGTACCGCGACGGTTTGAAACGTTTGAAACAAACGTAAGCGGTGTGACGGGTTTTCCTTTAGAATATTCTTGACGCCAAAGTTTTTTGTCGCGCGCAACTTCCACGACGAGCGAAGATGACAGAGCATTTACAACAGATAAGCCCACACCGTGAAGACCGCCCGAAACTTTATAAACCGAATTTGAAAATTTACCGCCCGAGTGAAGTGTTGTTAAAATAACCTCCAAAGCAGATTTGCCGGGATATTTCGGGTGCTCATCAACAGGAATACCGCGCCCGTTGTCCGTAATGGTGATGGAATTATTTTCATGCAAATAAACATCAATATGATTGGCATGGCCCGCCACAGCTTCGTCCATAGAGTTGTCTAAAATTTCAGCAACCAAATGATGAAGTGCCGTTTCATCCGTGCCACCGATATACATACCGGGGCGATAACGTACAGGTTCCAAGCCTTCCAAAACATCAATATCTTGGGCGGAATATTCAAGCTTTGCCGCCAAATTTGTTTCAAATAAATCTGCCATTTAAATCTCTTTTATTTTATATTGCCTCCTTATATACCTCCCCTAATGTTTTCTCAAGTCAAAATTCAAAGAAATTAACGATTTTTATTGCATTGATTTGAAATATCCCTTGAGAATCGTTTTTTTGGGCATTATACTTTGCTCTATGACGGATCCTAAATTTATACATCTTCGCGTACATACGGCTTATTCGCTTTCTGAAGGGGCGATTAAGATAGGCGATTTAATGCATAAACTTCAAGAAATGAATATGCCGGCTGTCGCCATGACGGATACGGGCAATATGTTTGGAGGCAAGGCTTTTTCAACCTATGCGGCGGAAGCCGGTATTAAGCCGATTTTGGGATGCCAGTTTTTTTTACATAATCCGGATTGTGATGACATTTTAAAATCCAAAGGTAAAACCTTAGAGCGCGATAAGTTTATATTATTGGTGCAAAACGAACAGGGTTATCAAAACATCTTAAAGCTGATGAAACGCTTTTATTTGGACAGCACAACAGAAGGTACCGCCCCTGAGCTGACATATGAAGATTTGGAAGAACTTGGAGATGGATTAATTGCTTTAACAGCAGGTTTTGAGGGTCCTCTCGGACGGCTTTTTTTGCAAAATCGTACAGATGAAGCAACGGCGCTTGCTAAACGATTAAAAAATATTTTTTCTGACAGACTTTACATTGAACTGTCACGTATCGGGCTTGAAGAAGAACAACGGACGGAACCTCTATTTATTGATTTGGCTTATAGGCTTGACATTCCGCTTGTCGCAACAAATGAAGTCTTTTTTTTAGACGCAGACATGTACGAGGCACATGACGCTTTGATTTGTATTGCACAAGGTGAGGTGATTGCAAATGAAGCAAGAAAAAAATATTCCATAAATAACAGACTGAAAACAGAAGCTGAAATGTCAGAGCTTTTCTCTGATCTTCCGGAAGCTCTGGAAAATACCGTCAATATCGCCAAGCGTTGTAATTATTTATCTGAAAAAGTGAAACCGCTTTTGCCAATTTTTGAATGTCCAGATGGTAAAACACAAGATGAGTTTATAACAGAAGAAGCTTACAAAGGTCTCAAAGAGCGCATGGAAAAGCAGGTTTATACACCTGACATGACGGTTGAACAAAAAGCTGAGATTGATAAAAAGTATTTTGAACGCTTAGAATATGAGCTGAGCGTTATTAAACGCATGGGTTTTCCGGGCTATTTCTTAATTGTGTCGGATTTCATTCGTTGGTCAAAAAACAACGGTGTTCCCGTGGGACCGGGACGCGGATCAGGCGCAGGATCTATTGTGGCATGGAGCTTAAAAATCACGGAACTTGATCCGATTAAATTGGAACTGTTGTTTGAGCGCTTCTTAAACCCTGACCGTGTGAACATGCCTGATTTTGACGTGGACTTTTGTCAGGAAAATCGTGCAAAAACGATTGAATACGTTCAAAATAAATATGGTTTTGACCATGTGGCACAAATTATCACGTATGGAAAGCTTCAGGCTAAAAACGTGATCAGAGACGTGGCACGCGTGATGCAAATGCCCTATTCACAGGCTGATCGTCTTTCTAAAATGGTTCCACCGCCGGTGCAAGGTAAAAATGTTTCCTTAAAACAAGCACTTGAAATGGTTCCAGAATTAGAGCAAATGCGCACATCAGACCCTCAAATCAACAAGCTTTTTGAAATTTGTATGAAGCTTGAAGGCCTATATCGCCAATCAGGTGTACATGCCGCAGGTGTTGTGATCGGTGACAGACCGCTTGATGAGCTTGTGCCTTTATATAAGGATCCGAGGGCTGAAATGCCGGTAACCCAATATGATATGAAGTTTGTGGAAGAAACGGGGCTTATTAAGTTTGACTTTTTAGGTTTAAAAACGCTGACAGTTATAAAAAAAGCAGTAGACTGGGTTGAAAAAACGCACGGTATTAAACTTGACATGGCGTCTTTACCGCTTGATGACAAAGAAACCTATGAAATGATGCAAAGAGGTGAAACATGTGCCGTGTTCCAGTTTGAATCGCCGGGCATGCAAAACGTGCATAAGCAAATTAAACCTGACCGCTTTGAAGACTTAATTGCTATTGTATCCTTATATCGTCCGGGTCCGATGGATAACATTCCGACTTATATCAAACGTAAGCATGGCGAGGAAGAAATTACGTATCTGCATCCAGCTCTTGCACCGATTTTGGATGAAACTTACGGTATTATGGTTTATCAAGAACAAGTGATGCAAATTGCACGCTCACTTGCAGGCTACACTATGGGTGAAGCTGATAAGCTACGCAAGGTGATGGGAAAAAAACAAGTCCAAGAAATTCCGAAACAGCGCGAAAAATTTATGAAGGGGGCCCTTGATAACGGTATTAAAGAAGAAGTTGCCTCATCTATTTTTGATCAAATGGAAAAATTTGCTTCCTATGGTTTTAATAAATCACATGCGGCCGCATATTCGCTCATTTCATACCAAACAGCGTATTTGAAGTGTCATTATCCTGTTGAATTTATGTGTGCTGTGATGGATCTTGATATTACAAACACGGATAAACTCTTAACGTTTGTTGCTGATTGTAAGGCTATGAATTTTGATGTTTTGCCGCCAAATATCAACAAATCCGATGCCGAATTTGTTGTAGAAAACGGCAATATCCGCTATGCTTTAGGAGCCATAAAAGGGGTTAGTGCGGCTGCTATGCAAGGGATTGTTTCAGAACGTGAAAAGAGCGGACCTTTCAAAAATATTTCGGATTTTTGCCACAGAATTGATATCAAATTTATTAACCGCAAACAGCTTGAACAGCTCATTAAAGCGGGTGCCTTTGATGATTTGGAAAAGAATCGCAAAAAACTTTTTGAAAACATAGAAAATATCTTAAAACATATATCAGCTTCGACCGAAACAAAAACAAGTGCTCAAACATCTTTATTCGGCGCTGAAGAGCTGTCCTCTGAAATCAAACTCCACGACTATCCTGATTGGCCGAATTTGGAAAGACTTCGCATGGAAGCAGAAGCTGTCGGATTTTATTTATCAGCTCATCCTTTGGATGCTTATAAAGGAAGCATCCAAAAATTAGGCCTGAAAAACTGTAGTCAAATTATGCAGGGCATTGAGCTTGGTGACACTATTAAGGCGAGTGTTGCTGCCTGTGTCGAAAGTGTCCAAAAACGCATTGCTAAAGCATCTGGAAACAAATATGCCTTTGTTTCTCTTTCAGACTCGGCAGGTGCCGTGGAGGCTATGATTTTTTCAGATGGACTCGTTAAATATGAGGATGTTTTAAACTCGGGTTTACCAGTTTTTGTAAAGCTTTCAATTGATAAACAGGATCCAGAGAAAGATCCACGTATTATGATAGAAAGCGTTAAAATTTTAGATGAAGCTATTGCTGAGCAATCTAAAGGTGTTATTATATATTTAAACTCTGTTCCTGCCGTTAATGCTGTTAAACAAATTTTAAGCAAGGATAAAAAAGGTACAAACAAGGTTTATCTTGTTCCTGAAGTCAAAGAATGGGAGGTTAAAATAGAACTTGCGGGTGGATATGCCTTTTATGATCCGTCTATCATTTCAAAACTACGTTCCGTATCTGGTGTCACACAAATCATGGAGATTTAAATGGAGAACATTGAAAAAAAATATTCTATTTTTAGAGCTTTTTGCAAACCGATAACCGATTTAACGGATAACTGTCTGTCGTTTTTAAGGATTTGTCTTTCGGCAGCTTTTATTTTAACTGTGTTGGCCCTTGTTTTTGGACAACCTTATGGTTGTACAACACCTTCGTTTCAAGATCAAACTTTTTGCTCAAACAATCTTCTTGTTTACATAATTTATATCGTTTTTAAGCTTTTTCTTATTTCCGTTTTTTTACGCACTTGGTATGATGCTGTTTATCTTCAAAAAAACATAAATATTTCTTATTTTAAGCTTAACCTCTTTCGGTTTTTAAAGCTGTTTGCGATTTTTGTGTTTTTTATTTTCTTAAATCTTATGCCCATACTTTCGGTTTCTCTTTTACTTATACGAGTTCCAAACCCGGATTTTCGAATCGAACTTGTTTATTTTAGCGTTGTTTCAATCGGGCTTTTTATTCCTTTTGTTTTACTTCGTTTTTACACTAATTTGGCTGAATATTTAGAGGATTTACCTTTTAAGAATTTTGGTGAAGTTGCAAGCAAGACGCGATTTAAGCTTTCAAAGATTTTCTTTTCATTTTCAATTATACTTGCTTTTTGTCTGTTCCTGTTTTTGACCGTCAACAACGCTTTAAAGGTATATACATTTAAGCCTTTCTTTCTTTATAATATCATAGCAGAATTTTTCTTTGAACTTACTGTTTTGATTCTTTCAATCTTAATCATTAACTTTATCCGCGTTCAAAAAGAAAGTTTTGAATAAAGTGCTTGACTTTTAAAAAGTTTACGCTTAAAAACGTTTCTGCCGATGGCGGATTTAGCTCAGTTGGTTAGAGCGCTGGTTTGTGGTACCAGATGTCGTGAGTTCGAGTCTCATAATCCGCCCCATAACAAAGAAACACCCTTGTGGTGTTTTTTTTGTTATGGAGAAGAGACTGGACTCGAACTCACAAGAAGTGAGTTCGACTACAAGCGAAAGGCATACGAGGTATGCCGGTCGCCAAGGGCGATGAGCGCAGTGAACGAGCTAACATGAAGTGTTATGCGAAGTACGGCTCATAATCCGCCCCATAACAAAGAAACACCCTTGTGGTGTTTTTTTGTTATAGTGGGTTGGGTACGCGGTTTTCGAGCCTATTAGCTCTTTAAATGTATACTTTCTCCTCCATTATTTTTAGTGCCAAGAGCCCTGCTAAATCTAAGACATCATTAATCAATTTATTAGAGGCCCAATCAGGAACTTTATATTCCGGTTTATCATAGCACCAAGCTTCATTATTAGGAAAACCGAGTATAATAACTATGTATTTAAGAAAACGTAAAACAAAATCTACTGGAAATGACTATATCAAATTTTATTCCTACGCGTAAGAAGGCCTTAAAAATGAGCTAATTTTGGGAAAATGTAATAAAATTTTTAGTGCTAAGTCATTTTTCTTGTGAAAGTTTTAGTTTTTGAGAAGTTGTTAAAAATAGGGGACCCCGACCGGTATATTTAGCAAAAAAAATATTTTCACATCCTTTTTTATTGATTTGTTAAGATTATATGCTTATAGTGTGCTCTGTTAGGAAGTGCCCTAATCTTAACTAGGAAGCGTTAATCCTAAACCTTATGGGCAGAAGGGGCTTTTGTGCTTAATACAAAGGTTTACTTCAGTTATTGGGGCAAACACCAACAAAATGGTGGATGCCACAAAAATAAGGCTTGCACGAATAATGTGGGCTACTTCTCATAAGGTTTGTAGTTAACGACATCCACCGCCTAGTGCGTTTACTGGGGCTGATTGGTGTTTGTCATTGTTTAAGTTTATTGCAACTATATTTATCTCTTTTATATTATATGTGCAATCTGTATCAGCACATGAATTTGTTGCAACTATAATAAATATACAAGACGGTGATACATTAAGTGCACTTGTTCATGATGAAAATACTAAGATAAGACTACTTGATGTTGATTGTTATGAGACTAAAAACAATGCTAGAGCTAAACTTCAACAACAATATTATGGCTTATCTTATGAAGAAATGTATCAACAAGGCAAACAATCAAGAAAAAAATTAAAGAATCTGCTCAAAGACCATAAATATATACACATTGAATGGGAAAAACGTGATTCTTTTGGTCGTATCTTAGGCAAAGTTTATTTAGATGATATAAAATCTAATGGTACTATTGATGTCAACCAATATATGCTTGAAAGCGGTGGTTGTAATAAGTATTTACCAAAAAGTGTGCTGAAAAAATCCAATAAAGAGAAAAACAAGTAAAAATGATAATAAAATCTCTTGAAATTGGTTTGAAAATACAATCATTGCGTAAAAATGCGAATATCACACAAGAAGAACTAGCTGAAAAATGTAATGTATCTTGGCGAACTATATCAAATCTTGAAAGAGGGGTAGTAATGCCAAGTTTACAAGTTATTTGCGATATTGCACAATGTTTTGATGTTAGTATTGATAAATTGTTGAATAATAAAATAATAAATAAGCCAATGTCACGTATAAGAAAAGAAAATCAGGTTATTGAGAGCATTTACCAGCTAGATGACAAATTACTTTATCATATAGAAGAATATATAAAGCTGTTAAAAAAAATTAGTTAAAGAATGTGAAATTTCAATCAGTTAACTTATAGGTGGTAGGAACCTAAAGTCTCATTTTTTATACTTTCATACTTAGGTTTTAGAAGGTTTTTGGAGTTTGCGGGGGCCCCGTCAGGCTTTTACAAAACCTCAATAAGCCTTAGTATGAAGTATGGTATTAAGCATGACTTAACAAAATTAATAATCTTATATTCAAAGATGATAAAGCCCATAACGTAATTAAAATATTCGAAATAAAGCTAAAATTTAATAACTGCTTGATTTTTAAGGATTGTTATAAAAAAAAGTTCGGATGTGCTTAAAAAAAGTTGTTATTTTGCATTACAACATCCGAACTCAAAAAAATGCTTAAAAAACAAGGACTTAAACGCTAATTTAAGTCCTTCGTCTTGCTTGGCTGAAGAGACTGGACTCAAACTCATAAGAAGTGAGTTTGTCTTTCATTTATTTTTTTTATTTCTTAACTCTTTTTTACATTTTTGCAATTAGTATTGTTGCCATATTTGGCGATTTTTTACATAAAGGATGAAAAATGAAAAAAACCTTCTTCTTTGTTTTACTTATTATTTTCCTTTTCAAATCGTTTGCGGTAATGGCCGAAACGTCTTCAATTATAATTGATGCTAAATCAGGTGATGTTTTGTATGCCTTTAATGCTGATGAAAAACGTTATCCGGCGAGTCTAACAAAATTGATGACTCTTTATATCACCTTTAATGCTCTTGAAAATGGTAATTTGAAGATGGATGATAAGCTTAAAACCTCTTATACAGCAGCGAGCAGATCACCTTCAAGATTGGGCTTGAATGCAGGTGATGTTGTGGATGTAAAAACATGTATTTTGGCTTCAATTGTCAAGTCAGCGAATGATTGTGCCACCGTTTTGGGCGAAGCGTTATCAAATGGAAACGAACGTGAATTTGCTAAAATGATGACAAAAACTGCTCAAAAACTTGGAATGAAGAACACCACTTTCAAAAATGCATCGGGACTTAATCACTCCGAGCAAAAGTCCACCGCACGCGATATGGCTATTTTAGCTCTGGCTCTTTATCACCATTTTCCACAGTACTACTCTTTGTTTTCATTAAACGAATTTGACTATCAAGGACAAACCATCGAAGGACACAATAACCTTTTGAAGACTTTCAAAGGTGCTGATGGCTTAAAAACAGGCTATACGGCAAATGCGGGCTTCAACATTGTAACTTCAGCAAAACGTGGCAATCATCGTGTTTTTGTTGTCACAATGGGGCACAAGAAAGCTGAAGAACGCGACGAGAAAGTAGCCTTTATGTTGGACAAGGTTTTTTCTCATCTTGCTTTAAATGAAAAAATTAACATTCAAACACTTAAAGCTGAACTTGAGACATCAAAAGGAGGACAAACAAGAACGCTCTATGCAAAAACAGACATTGTTTCAACACCAAAGTTAAAACCTGTTTCAGATTTTGCTATCCGAATCGGGGCTTTTTCGAGCTATGATAAGGCTATGAGCCACGCTCAAAACGTTCAAAAGCATTACAGTTCTAAGCTTCTTACACAAAACATCAGAATTGAAAAAATTGAAAGATCTGATAAAGCAATCTATCGTGCTCAAATTGTTGGATTAAATAAAATGGATGCAGATAAGCTTTGCGCGGCTCTTAAAAATAAAAATCAAGAATGCGTGGCTGAATTTTCAAATGCGGGCAAAACACAATTCGCTGAGAGGTAAAAATGGCTAAAATCATTTGCATTTCAGCTCAAAAACCGTCCTCAAAACAGTCCTTATTTGCCGCCTATTTGGCTATTGTTCTTTCAGAACATAACAAAACAGCCCTTGTTAATTGCGCTCTTAAAACGCGTCTTCTTGAAACATTTATCGCAAAGCGGTTTCATTTTAATTTAAAATACAGACAAAATCTTCCCGTTCCAACTTACACGACTTATAAAAAAGAAATTTTTAATGATTTTGACTTTCTTGTGATTGATACCGTTAACACAACCTTAATGTCCGAAGCGGATATTGTTATCAATCTTGTTGAAAATACGAAAATTTTTGAAGATTTAACAAATCAACAATCCTCTCTTTTGACGGCTGTTTGGGAAGCAAAAAAAGCTCGTGCGGCTACTGGAAAAAATGCTTTTTCACATATTGTCATACCTTTTTCTTGCCTTTCCGATCAAGCTCTTTTAGAACTTAGAAAAGCATCTTCGTTCAAAGGATTTTGCGTTTCTCCCGTGTTTAAGGAAAGCGACATCTTTGAGCAGAGTCTTGAAAATGGTGTAACCGTTCTTGATAAAAATATTGACTTTTTCAAAAAAGATTTTTCGGAGGAAGATTTTTTTGCACGGCGAAATTTAAAACAAATTTTTGAATTTATTTTGTCTGAAAAATAGCTTTTAAAGCTAGACGTTTTTATTAAATTGTTGCACAATAGCGGTAGTTTTTATTTTACTATAAGGATAAAAATATGATCAAGACAGTTTCGACGACCCCTTACTCAGATCAAAAAATGGGCACGGCCGGCATTAGAAAAAAGGTCAAAATTATCAGCCAAGAAAATTATCTTGAAAATTTTGTTCAAAGCCTGTTTGATGCCATCGGCGGTATTAAAGGAAAGACCTTTGTTTTAGGTGGTGATGGCAGATATTATAACGACATTGCCATTCAAAAAATTATCAAAATGTCGGCAGCTAACGGCATGAAAAAGTTGATAATCGGTCAAAACGGTATGCTTTCAACACCGGCGTCTTCGCGTATACTTTTGAAAAATCATGCGGATGGTGGTTTGACTCTTTCCGCTTCACACAATCCTGGGGGACCAGATGGCGACTTCGGTATTAAATATGCCACATCAAACGGCGGTCAATGTTCTTCGGCTATTTCTGCTAAGATTTATGAACGCACTAAAGAAATTTCATCTTTCAAAACCCTTGAAGCTCCTGATATTGATCTTTCAAAAATCGGCATACAATATTTGGAAAGTATGGAAATTGAGGTCATTGATCCAATTAAAGATTACCTTGAAATGATGGAAGAAATTTTTGATTTTGAAGCTATAAAAAAACTTTTCAAATCAGGTTTTTCTTTTGTGTTTGATGCAATGAACGCCGTCACGGGACCTTATGGTGTTAAAATTTTCGAAGATGTTTTGGGGGCACAACAAGGCTCTGTTCATCAAGCAAAACCTTTATCTGATTTTGGCGGGTTACATCCCGATCCAAACCTTGTTTACGCCAAACATTTGGTTGATTTGATGTATTCCGATAATGCACCGGATTTTGCCGGTGCTAATGACGGTGACGGTGATCGTAACATGATTTTGGGTAAAAAATTCTTTGTTTCACCTTCTGACAGTTTAGCTATTTTAACCGATAATTATCATCATATTCCTGCTTACAAGCACGGTATATACGGCGTCGCCAAATCAGCAGCGACCTCGACCGCCGTCTGCAGAGTTGCAAAAGCTTTAAACATCAACTGCTATGAAGTACCAACGGGTTGGAAAAACTTTTGCAATTTGATGGATTCAAACCGTATTACATTTTGCGGCGAAGAAAGTTTTGGAACAAGCTCCTCACATATCAGAGAAAAAGATGGTATTTGGGCGATTTTATTCTGGCTTAACATTATTGCCAATACTGGCAAATCTGTTGAACAAATCACGCGTGATTTTTGGGCAAAATACGGACGTACCTATTATTTAAGGTTTGATTTTGATGGTATTAACACAGACGTTGCTGATAAACTTATGGCGGACTTAGAGGCAAATCTCAAATCTTTTGAGGGCAAAAGCTATGAGGGCTATAAAGTTGTCGATGCACATCCTTTTGTTTATACAGACCCGGTTGATGGACAAACGACTCAAAACGGCCTTCTTGTATATTTTGAAGGCGGTGCACGAATTTGTTATCGCCTGTCCGGTACAGGAACAAATGGTGCAACACTTCGTGTTTATATTGAAAGCTATGACAAATCAAACTTTGACAAAGATCCTAAAGTCGAACTTGCAGGTCTTTTAAAAGTTGCCATAATTTTAGCTGAAATTGAAAAACGCACCGGAAAATCAAAGCCTGATTTAACAACCTGATTTAAAGAAGGAAAAACTGCGTTAAAATGCTTAAAAAAGAAGAACTTTACAGACCTGACCGTCAACTTGAAAAAATGTTGGTTAGTCTTGTTTATGCACTTATTGCTCTTGCTTTAAGTGTTTTAATGCTTTTTGTTTTCCCACATTATTCTCTTTTGTTTTTGGGTTTAACACTTGTTTTGACTTCAATGGTCATTTCAATGGCCATAGTTCTCATTTCTTCAACAGAACGTACACTCACTTACGGCGGTTTCGCAAATGTTATTTTAGAAAGCAAGGAAAAGATTTGCCGAATTGATAACGCTGATTTATATCCGGTTATTGAAAATAAACTTTCAGCTGATTTTTTTAAACAGCAATCCATTCTTTCTTTTTTCAAACAATATATTTTTCATGACAGCCCAAACGAGCTTAATTTAGAACGTTTGGAATATGCTGTTGATCAGCTTAAGCAAGAAAATGTTTTAATCGAGGTTTTTTTAAAAAACGAGACACGTTTTTTTGATATACGTTTACAACCTATATATTTGAAAAAAAATGATATTTTCGAATCTGATTTTTCAGTCGCCAAAATTCAAAAAGAAACTTATTTTTTCTGGACGATACAAGATGTAACAGCAAAACAGAACATGGAAAAAATCCTAGAACAAGAGCGTCAACGTTTACATCATTTTATTCAGGATATGCCGCTCGGGCTTTATATTTTGGATGATAAGAACCGTTTTGATTATGTAAACAACACTTTTGTTAAACAGTTGAACATTAGCAAAGATCAAGTTTTAGGAAAATCTTTTTCTGATTTTCTTCTTTCTGATGCCGATCATCTTTTAAATTCAAATTTAATTGAAACATCAGGTTTATCATTTTTCGAAAATACTGAAAAGGAAAATGTGGAACTTTTTGTTGTACAAAATAGATATAAAGAAGGAGACAAGCTCAAAACGCGAGGTATCACACTAAAGGGATTGCCAAATGACGAAAATCTTATAGCCCTTTCAAACAAGCTTGAAACGGAATATAAATTTTTGTTTACTTATATGCCTTCTGCTGTTGTTCAGGTCTCCAAGAACGGTAAAATTACTTTGTTCAATCCTAAGGCTTTGGAAATTTTTGAAAAAGACTTAAATGATTCTCATCTTGAAGATTTCTTTGAAAAAGAAGACTTAAAACGTATGGAAAAAATTTATACGGATTATGCGACACATTTTAAACCAAATACTTTAACCGAAGTTGAAACAACTCTTAAATCGGGTAAACCCGTATTTATCAGTATTGCTCCTCGTTATATAACTTATCTTAAAAAATCAACTTTTGACGGTTTGTTATTTTTTGTTCAAGATGCTACGAAAAACAAGCGTCTGGAGCAACAATTTGCGCAAGCACAAAAAATGCAGGCTATGGGGCAATTTGCCGGTGGTATTGCGCATGATTTTAATAATCTTTTGACAGCCATGATCGGTTATTGCGATCTTCTTTTGCAACGACACAGAATTGGGGATCCATCTTTTGCTGATTTAACAGAAATTAAACGAAGCGCGATTCGCGCCGCCGCCCTTGTACGGCAATTATTATTTTATTCAAAACAACAACCATCAAATCCGAAATATATTGATGTCGTGGAAAATATTGCAGACCTTAGCCGCTTTTTGAATCGTATATTAGGTGAGCAAATCAAACTTGAAATTTCTCATGCTTCTGATTTGGGCTATATTCGTATTGATCCTGTACATTTTTCACAGGTTATTATGAATCTTTCTATCAACGCAAAAGATGCAATGAACGGTAAGGGAACACTTAAAATCTCAACTTATGTTGAAACACTTTCAGAGCCTATTCAGTTTGGTGACAGCACCGTTGACATCGGTGATTTTATTGTTATCAGTGTTACTGACACGGGAACCGGTATTAAAGAAGAAAATATAGAACGCATTTTTGATCCGTTTTTTTCAACAAAGCAAAATGTCGTCGGTTCCGGCACGGGATTGGGATTGGCAACAGTTTACGGTATTGTGAGCCAATCTAAAGGTTTTATTAAGGTTGAAAGCGAATGGGGCAAAGGCACCACATTTAAAATTTATTTTCCTCGCTCATTAAAAGACGAAAATATTGAAAACAAAAAAGAACAAACATCGTCTCAAATGCCCGTTTTAACAGCTATTTCAAAAGAAGCACCCAAGCTTGTTTTCGGATTAAACGTTAACAAATCAGATATGTCTAACGGATCGATGGGAGACGTTTCTCAAATCAGAATATTGTTTGTTGAGGATGAAAATTCTGTTCGTGCTTTTGGCCTAAGAGCTTTAAAAAAGAAAGGTTTTCAGGTCGTCGGTGCCATAAGTGGTGAAAATGCACTTGAGCAAGAAGGTGTTTTTGATTTAATGGTGACCGATATGGTGATGCCAGGAATTTCAGGAACAGAGCTTGCAAAATTGATGAAACAAAAGCAACCTAACATTAAAATAATTATTGCCTCCGGTTATTCTGAAGAAATGGCTCGAAAAGAGTTGAACGGTGATGAAGATTTTACTTTTCTTTCAAAGCCTTATAGTTTGGGTGATTTAACGCAAAAAGTTTTTGAAGTTTTGAGCGGAGAAAACAAATGAGTTCTGTTAAGCAATTCCCTCTTCTTTTAAAGCCTAAAAATCAGTATTTGGCAGAGGACTTTATGGTTTCATCATGCAATCGAAGTGCTTTAAAGGCCATCGAACAGTGGCCTCAGTGGCCTTTTTTTGCTCTTTTGATTTTTGGGCCACATGGATCTGGTAAAACACATTTATCTCATTTGTTTGCAGATCATGTTAATTTGCATTTTAAGAAGCCGCTCGATATAGGTTTTTTAGAAGCAAGCAACATTAAAACAAATAAAATTTCTTATCTTCATACACATTATCCATGCTTGGTTGTTGAGAATGTAACGGCAAAAGTTGATGAAGAGGCACTTTTTCATCTTTTTAATGTTTATCAAAATGAAGGTGGTTTTATTTTGTTTACTTCCCTTTATCCTTTTGCACGCATCAATTTTAAATTGCCGGATTTAAAATCAAGGCTTAACATGGTTCCACGTGTGCCAATTTGTGAACCAGATGATGAAATGCTTGAGGCTCTTGTTGTTAAACTTTTTTCTGACCGAGGCATTTTAATCTCTCAAGATGTTTTAAACTACATTATTCAAAACATGGAACGTTCTTTTTCTTATGCTGTTAAATTGGTTGAAGAAACAGATGCGCTTTCGCTTGCCTTAAAACGTGCCGTCACCGTTCCTCTTGTTAGAGAAGCCATGCATCAAATTTATTACAACACACAGCAGGAACTTTTTTAAAAAAAAGAAAGTCGGTTTAAAACCGACAATTCTTTTGTTAAAATGTACCAACATATCTTGCCTTGGCGTGTTTGACGGGGTTGTAGCCGAATTTTTTAATTTGATCATCATCTTTTAAAAAACCGACAAACCAGACGATCATGTCTTTTGACACTTTTGTAAAATACTTACCGATAAGCGGTAATTTGTCAAGCTGTTCAAGACGGGCATTTAACTCTTCTTTCTTTTCAAACAATTTCTCAAAGAATTCGTACTCAGGAAGTCGTTCTTCAAAAATTTGATACCTTGCGCCCTTGACTTCCTCAAACTCAAGATACGTGTTAGAGGTGGCAAAAGGAAAAATCCCCACAGGATTAAAATCTTTGCCGATTTCAAAAGGAAGACGGTATTTTTTGTCGTCTTGAATAACAAGCAAATCAAAATCATGAAAATTCTTTCGCTCGTCAGAAGCTTTACAAGCAAGACCTGTTTGAATATCTTCAAGAGTGATGTTTTCGTTGCACATTATTTCTAAAATATGCGCAACCTTTTTGAGTTCTGTTCTCATATGGCATAATTTTTAATATTTACAAAAATAGATTTAGGATTTTTAGTGTACAAAATTTTAAATATTTGTCAATACATAAAATCACTTTTTTCTTTTTATCTTAAGTTTTAAGTTGAATTTTTTTTTATCCTTGCTAAATTGACCTCCAATAAATGAGGCATAACATGTATGATATTCAAAAAATTAGAAGAGATTTTCCGGCTCTTTCTGATCGAATAGACGGTAAACCAAACGTTTATTTAGATACGGCCGCATCTGCCCAAAAGCCACAATGTGTTATTGAGAAAATTTGCCAGATATACACTCATACTTACGCTAATGTTCATCGAGGCACATATGCTTTGGCCGCTTGTATTACCGAACAATATGAAAATGCGCGTCAAGTCATTGCTTCTTTTCTTCATGCTCAATCAAATGAAATTGTCTTTACGCGTGGTGCGACCGAATCGATTAATCTGGTTTCCTCTTCTTGGGGGCTTCAAAATTTAAAATCGGGCGATGTAATACTTATATCCGAAGCTGAACACCATGCTAATTTGGTGCCGTGGCAAATCATTTCTCATAAAACCGGTGCTCAGCTGAAAATTTTTAAAATTGCTGATGATGGTTCTTTTTTAAAAGAAGAGTTTGAAAAATCTTTAACACCAAATGTTAAACTTGTGGCTATCACTGCCATGTCCAATGTTTTGGGCACCACTTTTCCAATTAAAGATATTGTCGAAAAAGCACACAAAATCGGTGCTAAAGTTTTGGTTGACGCATGCCAAAGCATCGTTCATCAAAAAACCGACGTTCAAGATTTAGACTGTGATTTTTTGTGTTTTTCGGGCCATAAACTCTATGGACCGACAGGTATCGGAGTTTTGTATGCTAAAGCTGAAATTTTAGATACGATGGAGCCTTACCAAACCGGTGGAGATATGGTTGATAAAGTGACCTATCAAACGACCACATTTGCCGCACCTCCCGCACGTTTTGAAGCCGGCACGCCGGCAGCTGTTCAAGCCATCGGTTTGGGTGAGGCTGTTAAATATGTTTTAAATATCGGACTTGATAACATTAAAACTCATGAAAATGACCTTATTTCTTATTTTAATGCACGAGCACAGGAATTTGAAGGTTTAAAAATCATCGGTACGGCTCAAAACAAAGGAGCTGTTTTTGCTTTCGATTTTAAGGGTATTCATCCGCAGGATTTGTCTTTTGTTTTATCCCATGAAGGCGTTGCTATTCGCATTGGACATCACTGTGCCGAACCTCTTGTTAATCGCATGGGATATCAGTCTCTTGCAAGAGCATCTTTGGGTCTTTATACGTCAAAAGAAGATTTAGACCTCTTCTTTGCCGCGCTTGCTAAAGCGTCTCGTTTCTTTTAATTTGACATCGCAAAACTTTGATGTATAAACAATCACGAAAAGGGTTATAAAATGACACAGGAAACAAATCCAAACGAAACACAGCTTTTAGCGGCCATGAGTATTGATGAACCTCTAACAGAATACAAAGCAAAAGCGGGTCAAAAACTTTTAAAAGGCACACCAAAATCTTCAAAAGAAGAAATTATCGAAGCAATTCGCCAAGTTTATGATCCTGAAATTCCGATTAATGTTTATGATATGGGTCTTATTTATGACATCAATCTAAAAGATAATGGCGATGTTTTTATTGATATGACTCTTACAGCTCCAGGCTGCCCTGTTGCCGGTGTTTTACCGCAGCACGTTGCCGACGCAGTCGCTTGCCTTGAAAATGTTGGAGAGGTTGAAGTTAAAATTGTTTGGGAACCACAATGGACTATTGAGTGCATGACAGATGAAGGTAAGGCCTTGATGGATTTATTTTAAGAGGTTAATATGGAAACGATTGAAACACTGATTGAAAATTTTTCTTTTTTAGAATCTTGGGAAGATAAATATCAATATCTTATTGATTTGGGTGAAGCTCTTCTTCCCCTTGATGATACCCTTAAAACGGATGCCTTCAAAGTTGCAGGATGTCAATCTCAAGTTTGGCTCGTTCCACATTTTCAAAATGGTAAATTCTACTTTCAAGCTGATAGTGATGCCATCATGGTTAGAGGTATTATTTCTGTGTTAACAAGTATTTACAATGGAAAAGACACAACTGAGATAAAAAATATTGAAGTTGAAAAAATTTTTGATACACTAGGCTTAAAAGAGCATTTAAGTCCAAGCCGACGAAATGGTATGATGTCTATGGTTAATAAAATACGGTTCTATGCTTCAATGGAAGAGAAAAAACACTAATGAATATTCACGAATATCAAGCAAAAAAACTTTTAAAACAGTTTAAAATTGATGTCCCGAAAGGCTTTATTGCTTATACTTCAAATGAAGCTCAAAGGGTCGCTCAAAAAATTTCAAAAAAAGGACCTTGGGTTCTTAAGGCGCAAATTCAGGCAGGTGCTCGCGTTAAAGGTTATTTTATCGACAAGAGAGCCCGAAATATTTCAGGTGTTGAAATCGTTAAAAATATTAAAAATGTTTCTCAAGTTGCAGATAGAATGCTTGGTAACAATTTAGTGACTTCACAAACAGATGACAAAGGCAAATTTGTCAGCAGAATTTATGTAGAAGATTACATCAAAACACCGAGGTCTTTTTATTTAAGTTTTGTTATTAATCGGATTCATGCGTGTATTACACTCCTTGTTTCTAATATAACCGATAATATTCTTGATCTGGCTCAAAAAAAGCCCGAATCTATTTTAAAAATTAATTTTAATCTCAATCAAAAAATTAAAAAGCAGGATATTCTTCAAATCCTTTCCTTTTTGAATTTGGATGATACTTTTGAGCCAAAGCTTAAAATTTTTGTTCAAAATCTTTATAAAGCTTTTATCGATCTTGATGCAACGATGCTTGAAATTAACCCTATAGGGCTGACTTCTGATGATCGATTTGTTGCTATGGATGCTAAAATTTCTTTTGATGATAATGCCCTTTTTAGGCACCCGGATATTAAACAGATGTATGATGATTATGAAACTTCCGAAAATGTTTTAAAAGCTGCTAAATGTGGTTTTAAATATCGTGAATTTTCTGATGGCAATATCGGTCTTATTGTGAATGGTGATGGACTTGCTTCGGCGGTTCGCGATTATCTAAAGCAAATTAACAAAAATACTGCCTGTTATCTTAATATTAAGGGCGGCGTTGATGAAGATAAGATTGCTCAAAGCCTTAAAATCATGATGACTAATCCAAAAGTTGAAGGAATAATTATCAATATTTTAGGTGGTTTTTTAAGATGTAATTTAGTTGCCGACGGTATTATTTCGGCTGTCAATGAAATCGGTCTTAATATTCCGCTTGTTGCGCGCTTTGAGGGCACAAACAAGGAAATGGCTAAAGAAATTTTAAGTAAACACCATTTTCCGTTTTTAACAGCAGACAGCCTTCAGGAGGCAACACTCAAGCTCACCAAGGCCATGGAGGATAATGACTGATGTCTATTTTGGTTGATAAAAACACGCGGGTTCTTATTCAGGGCATAACAGGTCTTCAGGCCTCATTTCATACCAAAAGAATTATTGCTATGGGAACAAATGTTGTTGCCGGTGTTTCTCCTCATTCTGCCGGTGAAATTCATTTGAATGTGCCGATTTTTAATTCAGTTCAAGAAGCGGTAAAAAGAACAAAAGCCAACGCAAGTCTTCTTTTTGTACCTGCCAAAAATGTCAAAACCGCTATTAAAGAAGCTCTAGAAGCGGGCATTAAACTGATTGTCTCCATTGCATATGGCGTACCTATTTTAGATGTTTTAGAAATTCATCAAATGGTCAAAGAACATGATGCTATTCTGATTGGCCCTAATACCCCCGGTATCATCACACCTTGTGAGGCTTGTCTTGGCGTTTTTCCTGAGAATATTCATCAAAAAGGAAGTTTAGGTATTATCTCTCGTTCTTCAACATTAACTTATGAAGCTGTTTTGGAAACAAATCGTGCAGGGTTGGGCCAGTCCACTGTTGTAGGTATCGGTGATGATATGATTGCCGGCTGCCATTTTGATAAAATGCTTGAACTGTTTCACAAGGACGCTCAAACAAAAGCCATCATTCTTATCGGAGCTCTTGGGGGTGCTTATGAAGAAAAGGCCGCAGCATATTATGGTACAATCAAAAATAAAAAACCACTTATTGTCTATATAACAGGTTTTGAAAATACTGATGACATGGGTTATGCAAGCGATATTTTAACACATGGTAGAGTAACGATTGAAGATAAAAAGCGTATTTTCAAGGATGTGGGGGCGTTAGTTCTTGAAAGCATTGATGATTTACACGAAACGTTGAAACACTTAAAATGATTAACCTTTTTAAATCTTTTGTAGATTTTATTTTTCCATCTCGTTGCCCTTATTGCGGCAGACCCGTCAACACTTCTGATACACTTTGTCCTGAATGTTTCCATCAAATCAACTTTATTACGGCGCCTTTTTGTAAGATTTGTGGCAAACCTTTTGAAAATCAAAAAGATATTGGCAAAGACCTTGTTTGCCCGAATTGTGCTTCACAAAAACATCTTATGCGCTTTCAGCGTTCTGCCATCATTTATGATGACTTTTCCAAAAAAGCTATTCTTGCATTTAAATTCAGCGATAAAACTCACTTATCCAATCTTTTTGCTAAATGGCTTTATCTTGCTGGTTCAGATATTTTTGAAGCCGGCGTTAATTTAATTATCCCCGTTCCCCTCTCGTATCAACGTTTAATTTCTAGACGTTACAACCAAGCTGCTCTCTTAGCTTTAAGTTTATCGAAACTGACCCACATTAAGACAGATGTTACACTTTTAAGAAAAATTAAACATACGAAGCCTCAATCCTCTTTAAATGAAAAAGCAAGACTAAAAAACATCAAAAATGCTTTTGTGGTTAAGAACCCTACGCTTATTAAAGACAAACGAATTGTTTTAATTGACGATGTCACAACAACAGGTGCAACAGTCATTGAGTGCGCAAAAGTCTTAATTAAGGCCGGTGCTAAGTCTGTTGATACTTTAACTGTTGCTCGTACACTTAAACGTTAAAGGATATCCTTTCAGGATGTCTTCTCTTTTATAAAAAATATTTGCATTATCGTAAAATCTGTGTTCTAATACAGCTATCGTTAATTTTACGATGGTGTCGTGTTATGTATTTTTTGAAAAAACTCGTTTTAGGTTTGGGGCTTCTTATTCTGATTTATGGAGGAAGTGCCGGCACACAAAGTTCCAGTCTTTTTGTTCAAGGCATAAGCTTTATTGGTCTGCTTCTTGTTGCTTTGATTTTATTTATATTTTCTCGTATGCTCGTACGCGGACTTGGTTGTTTGCCATCTTTACTGATTATGTGCGCTGTTGGTGTTTTTATGATGTACGCACTCGGGCTTTTTAGTAATGGCGTTTCTGGTACTTTTGATTCTTTTTTGCGTTTTATTGGTCGTGATGTTGACCCTAAGATAATCACTGTAAATCAGCAAAACCAAGATTTTGATGATACTTCTCCTAATGCGGAAAACGAAGACAAAGGTGAAACACCCGAAGTGACAAATCCTGCTCTTTTTGAAGATTTAAAGCCTCAAAAGGAGCAAAAACAAGAAAAAAATTATACCCGTTTACTTACAAATGTCTTATCTGCTTTAACAGGAAATCAACCAAATACAGAACAAATCCCCTTTAATCCTCAAAACTATCCTGTTATTTACGTTGTTCCCCGCGTTTTAAGCGGTGATACTTTTGAGATTCAAGGACGCTATTTCAGACTTTTCGGTATTGCTGCCCCTGAAGTTAATCAAACCTGTTCCAATGCAAAAGGGCATCCTTATAACTGTGGTAAAGAAGCAGCTCTGTGGCTCAAGGATTGGATTGAAGGCGGTGAGCTTGAGTGTCATGTGATTCAGCAAGATACAAACGGTAATATGGTTGGCACCTGTTCTTACGGACCTTATGACATTGGGGCGGCACTTGTTAATGCTGGTTGGGCTGTTGCCTATACAAAATATACGGAGACCTATATTCCTTATGAACAGCAAGCTCAACAGAATCGCAGTGGCCTTTGGCAGGGGCGATTTTACAAGCCTTGGGATTGGCGCAAAATTCAGCAACGCAAAGCAACTGTTAAAATTATTCGCCCAAAAAAGAAAAAAGTTGGTCTGTTCGGATAAATTAAATGTTTCAATCTTTTGTAGTTAAATGTCCTGACGAAAAAGCCACTGAAAATCTCGCAAAAAAAATTGCAAAAGAGGCCAAACCTTGCGATATTTTTCTTCTTAAAGGCACGCTTGGTATGGGTAAATCTGTTTTTGCCCGTTCTTTTATTCAGTCTTTAACGGATGCTTTGGAAGTTCCAAGTCCTACCTTTACGCTTGTTCAAACTTATGAGGCAAGTGTTTTTAATATTTATCATTTTGATTTATATCGCTTGAAAAGTCCGGAAGAAATTTGGGAGCTTAATATTGAAGAGGCCTTTGCTACGGCCGTATCTCTCATCGAGTGGCCTGAAAAAATGGATCCTTATATTCCTAAAACAGCTGTCAAAATTAACATTACGGCTGATGAAAACGGCGTGCGTCTTTTTGAATTTTGCTTTCCCGATGCCGTTATGGCCCATCGTTTTTTAGAAGCCACCTTTGATAAACCAAGCATTCATGCCACAACTGTCGATATTGACGGCAGCGGTGTTTTGATTATCGGTGATTCAGGAAAAGGGAAGTCTGATCTTGCTTTAAGACTTATTTACAACAAAGGTGCTGTTTTGGTTGCGGATGACCAAACCTTTTTGGTTAATCAAAATGGTAAATTAATTGCTTCTGTACCAAAAACAATCGAAGGTCTCATTGAAGTTCGCGGTGTCGGGATTATATCGATGCCTTTTATACCCGAAACTGAAGTTAAGCTTGTCGCCGCCTCTACCATTAAAGACGACATTGAACGTTATCCTGACGTTGCCAGCTTTAATCTAGAGGGAATATCTGTTCCAAGTATTTTGCTTGATTTTTTGGAACCTTCTGCCCCTGATAAGATTGTGCTCAAATTAAAAACCCTTCTTGAAGAAGAAAGGCAAAAGCCTTAATATGTAGGAAACATTAGGAATAGAAACATGCAAAAAAAACATATTGAAACATTTCTACGTACTTTAGGTAAACCGCTTGTTAAGTTTATTATTTCGTTTGGCGAGCTTGTTTTGTTTATCATTAAAGCCATTTATCACGCTTTTACGCCACCTTTTTATTTCAAAAATTTTATCAAACAAATTTTAGATATTGGTTTTTATTCACTTCCGGTTGTTGGTTTGACGACTATTTTTGCCGGCATGGTTATTGCTATGCAAAGCTACTCGGGATTTGCCGGTGTCGGTGCTGAGAGTATGGTTGCAAATGTTGTTTTGATTTCTGTCACGCGCGAGCTTGCACCTGTTTTATCAGCCCTAATGGTTGCTGGAAGAATCGGTGCTGCTATGGCTGCCGAAATAGGTACGATGAAAGTGACTGAGCAATTGGATGCTTTAATCACGCTATCTACCAATCCATTTAAATATCTTTTTGCCCCTCGCTTATGGGCCGGTTTTGTTATCCTGCCGTTTTTGGTTTTGTTTGGTGATGTTATTGGTATTTTCGGCGGATACATTATTGGCGTTTATAAGGTTGGTTTTAACCCCGCTAATTATATTAATGCAACTCTTGAATATTTCCAAGCCCTAGACATCACGACGGGGGTTGTAAAAGCGGCGGCTTTTGGTTTTATTATCGCTTTGATGGGGTGCTATAATGGTTATAAATCAAAAGGCGGGGCGCAAGGTGTCGGTGAAGCAACAACTAACGCTGTTGTGAGTGCCTCTATTCTTATTTTGATTTTCAACTATCTCATCACCGAAATCTTTTTTGCAAAATAGGAGATTTAGTAAAATGTCAGATGTTAAAATATCCGTTCAAAATCTCTGTAAATCTTTTGGTACAAAAAAAGTTTTAGACGGTGTTGATTTAGAAATCAAAAGGGGCGAATCGCTTGTTGTCATAGGTGGCTCCGGAACGGGAAAATCTGTTTTAATTAAATGTATCCAAGGTTTACTTACACCGGACTCAGGCTCCATTAAAATTGATGATCAAGAAATAAGCACAGCCACACAAAAGGATATTCACGCTAAAATGGGTATGCTTTTTCAGGGAGGTGCTCTTTTTGACAGCTTAACTGTTTGGGAGAATGTTGCTTTTTGCCTTCTTGAGAACTATCACCTTTCGCGTTCGTTTTCAAAAGTTGAGGCCATTCGTGTCTTACGTCAAGTCGGGCTTGCTCCTGATGTTGCCGACCTTTCCCCTTCCGAGCTTTCCGGTGGTATGCAAAAGCGTGTCGGTTTGGCACGCGCCATCATCACAAGACCAGAAATCATCTTTTTTGACGAACCGACGACCGGACTTGACCCCATTATGGCGGACGTTATTAATGATTTGATTATTGAATCAGCCAAAGGTTTAGGGGCAACAACCTTAACCATCACGCATGATATGGCGTCTGCACGTAAAATTGCCGATCGAATTGCCATGCTTTACAAGGGCAAAATTATCTGGCAGGGTACTGTCAAAGAAATGGAAAAAACAGATAATCCGTATGTTATTCAATTTATCAACGGCTCAGCGCAAGGTCCAATTAAAGTGGAGATTTAACAATGGCAAAAAAAAGCATCGTTCAGTATGTCTGTCAAAACTGTGGTATGTCTTATCCAAAATGGCAAGGCAAGTGTGACGGTTGCGGTGAATGGAACAGCATTGTTGAAGAGAAGGTTGAACAAAGTGGTTTTTCTGTTTTAAACCTTAAGAAAAAAGGTGGAATTTTAGATTTTGTTTCTTTAAGCGGAAACACGCAAACGTATGAGCGTCTTAAAACGGGTCTTAAAGAGATAGATCGTGTTTCCGGTGGCGGTTTGGTTCCAGGCTCTGCTATTTTAGTCGGAGGCGATCCTGGTATTGGTAAGTCAACTCTTCTTCTTCAAATCGCGGCGGGTATATCTTCTTTAAAACCTGATAATGAATGTTTTTATATTTCGGGGGAAGAAGCTATTGATCAGGTTCGCATTCGTGCTGAACGTTTAGGAATCGCATCTTGTCCTGTCAAATTGGCATCAACGACAGAAGTCAAGGATATTATTGCCACAATTGAAAAATCTAAACCTACTGTTGTTATCATTGATTCCATTCAAACCATGTATTTGGAAGATGTTGAATCGACACCTGGTAGCGTTTCGCAGGTCAGAGCCTGCGCTTATGAGTTAATTAAACTTGCTAAGAAAAAGGGTTTCGTTCTTTTTTTGGTCGGGCATGTCACAAAACAAGGTGCTATTGCCGGTCCCCGAATTTTAGAACATATGGTAGATACTGTTCTTTATTTTGAAGGCGAGCGCGGCCATCATTTCCGTATTTTAAGAGCCGTAAAGAATCGGTATGGTGCCACAGATGAAATCGGTGTTTTTGAAATGCAAGATAAAGGTTTGGCTGAAGTTCCAAACCCTTCCGCACTCTTTTTGGCTGAACGTCAGGGCAATGTTTCCGGATCTTGTGTTTTTGCCGGTATAGAGGGATCAAGACCCTTGCTTGTTGAAATTCAAGCTCTTGTCAGCCCGAGTGGTTATAGTGCACCTAAACGAGCGGTTGTCGGTTGGGACTCAAACAGATTGGCAATGATTTTAGCTGTTTTGGAAGCACGTTGCGGTTTTAATTTCAGCGGACAAGATGTTTATTTAAACATTGCCGGTGGCCTTAAAATTTCCGAACCCGCAGCTGATTTGGCCGTTGCAATGGCCGTCATTTCTTCGCTTTCGAACAAGCCTTTGCCTTCTGATATGGTTATTTTCGGTGAAATCGGCTTATCGGGTGAAATACGCGCTGTTACGCAACCGACTTTGCGCTTAAAGGAAGCTGCAAAACTCGGCTTTACAAACGCTATTGTTCCAACAAGCTTCGGTAATGAAAAAAAACAGTCCAATATGTCTTACTATGAAATCGGTAATGTTCATCGTTTAATCAACTGGTTTAATTAGAGGTAAAAATGCATCAATTGAATAATTTAGACGTTATTTTAATCGTTTTAACGCTTCTTTCGATGGCTATCTCGCTTGTGCGTGGCTTAACAAAAGAGGTCTTATCCATTATTGGTTGGGTACTTGCTGCTATTTTTATTTTTTACTTATTGCCCTATTTAACGCCGTTGATGAAAAATTATGTTGCCAGTTCCATGATGGCAAGCTTTGTGTCTGCACTTGTTCTGCTGGTTGTTTTCTATATTTTGTGGTTTCTGGCTACTTTTAAGTTGCTAAAAAAGCTTAGAAAGAGCAAACTTTCCTCTCTTGACAGAGGACTCGGTCTGATTTTTGGTTTTTTACGTGCTTTTTTACTTGTTGTTTTGTTTAATATTTTACTTTCAACAATGCTGCCTGATGAGGCTCAAAATCCTTTTTTTGCTGACAGCGGCTATTTTTCTTTAGCTGACCATTTTGCTGAGCCGCTTGAAAATCTTATTCCTGAAGAAACCTTAAACAAAATCAAAGAAAAGTCCACTTCTCATACATCTAAGCTTAAAGATAGTCCGGAAGAGCTCTTTAAGCAGCTTGCCGAGCCCAAAACGGCGACAATCGGTAAGACGGAAGAGCCCAAAGCAGAAGGTTACGACAGCCAAGAAATTCAAAATCTTGATCGACTTATCGAAAATACAGTACCGTAAAAATCTAAAAAACATCACCGCTTAATGTTCACTTTAAGCAAAAAAGAGCGTGATAATCACGCTCTTTTTTTGCTTTCATATTTTTGTTTATCTCTTTGAAACTTAAGACAGCCCAAAGGAATAGAAATAAGATAAGCACATGTCATAACGCCAAGCGTCAGCCATGGTTGAGTAAGCATAAAGTTAATAAAAAGCACGGTTACAAGCATCAAAGGCACAAACATTGATGTTTTTACCTTTGTTTTCTTAACTGATAAAGTCGGAATTCGGCTCACCATCAAAAAACTAACTAAACACATCAATATGGCGCAAAAAGCATTTGACCGAAGCAAACCTTCAAGTTCTGGAAAATCAAACCAAATCAATACGGGCATCATACCAAGTGCGGCTGCCGCCGGTGCCGGGACGCCTACAAAATAATGCGACCAATATTCCGGTAAATCCTCTATATCAATCATTGTATTAAAGCGCGCAAGACGCATTGCCATGCCCATCGCAAAAATCAGACAAAAGAGCCATCCAAAACGCGGTAAATCGTAAAGCGACCACTGATAAATTAAAATCGCAGGCGCCACACCAAAGCTTACGAAATCCGAAAGAGAATCGAGTTCCGCCCCAAATTTTGATGAAGCCTTTAAAAAACGAGCCACACGTCCATCAAGACCATCAAAAAGTGCCGCCAAAAAGATACACAACACAGCCTTTGTCCAGTCTCCGGCAACCGAATATCTGATGGAGGTTACACCTGAACAAAGAGCCATCATTGTGACCATATTCGGTGCCAATTTTCGAAAAGGAATTTCGTTTAATTTTTGTCTGGAAAGCGCGAGTTTTGATTCAATTTTTTCATTGATTAAATTAACCATTATCTTATCACTCCCACAACACGTTCCTGAGTTGTTGCACTTAAATTTGCGAGCACTGTTTCACCTGCCACCATAGTCTGACCGACACAAACGAGTGGTTCTATATCTGTCGGTAAATAAACATCAAGACGTGATCCAAACCTTATCCAACCGAATCTTTGTCCTGCTTCATACTTTTCGCCTTCTTTTGCAAGACAAACTATTCGCCTTGCTACCAATCCTGCAATCTGTACAAAAGCAATCGTTTTGCCTGAGCTTGTTTTCATTGAAAGAAGCTCACGCTCATTATCTTTGCTTGCTTTATCAAGTGTTGCATTTACAAATTTTCCTTTAACGTATTGTGTTTTTACTATCTCTCCTGTTGCCGGCACGCGATTGACATGTACGTTAAACACGCTCATAAAAATACTGATACGGTTGTAGGTTTTGTTATTCATTTGAAGTTCTTCAGGCCCCGTGACACGTGTAATCATTTGTACAACACCATCAGCCGGTGACACAACCACATCTTTTATATTTGGCGTAATACGTTCGGGATCTCTAAAAAAGTAATAACACCAAACGGTTAAAACAAATCCAATAACACCGAGCGGCAACCACAAAAGTGCAAGAAGTGCCGTTACGATTGCAAAAATACTTACAAATTTCCACCCGTCCTGATTGATATTCGGAAAGATGTATTTATAAAGCGAAATCTCTATATTTTTCATGTTTTTTTCCTTAAATTTTCATGCCGAAACGCTGTTTCTGTCGCACGATTAAAGTTAAACCGTGACTTTTCATCACATTTTAGAAGAAACCACATTTTTAAAAAAATTACAAGTTTTATGTTGCATTTATAAAATTATGTGATAATAAAGATGTCATCTGAATATGCGCTTGTGGCGGAACAGGTAGACGCTGCAGACTTAAAATCTGTTGGGAGCAATCCCGTGCCGGTTCGATTCCGGCCTAGCGCACCAATAAAAAGGAGGTGTTCAAACACCTCCTTTTTGTTGGTATGTTAAAGACAAATCGAAGCGGCACAAACCGGTCCGGAATCGAGTTTTCAGAAACAGGATAATCAAAGTTTGTTTTTCCCGTATTCTATACTCTCACACCGACCTTTAAGATGTTCTTTTTATTTTTATAGTTGTATTTTACAATGTCAGCCACTTTTTTGACAATAAAAATACCAAGCCCACCGACATTTCGCTCTTCAAGCGGAATCATTACGTTCGGATCTTCTCTTGTGAGCGGGTTATATTTTTGCCCATCATCTTCAAAAGTTATTACATATTCCCCTTTTTCAAGTTTTGTTGAAATATCAATTTTATCTACTGTTTTAGCATAAAGTGCAATATTTGAAAAAATTTCTTCAGCAGCCACAGTCATATTAAATCTTTTCTGTTTTGGAATATCTTTATTTTCCATATCCTCGCTGACAAAATCCAATACTTCGCCCAGATTTGTCATATCAGCTGTAATGGATATGCTCTTTTTTCCTTTTCCTAAAAAGATAAATTCAAGCATTGTAATATCATCAGATTGACTGCGGCCAGCTGCAAAAAGTCTTATATCGTTTAGCACATCTCTCAATGGTTTTTTAGAATTTTTCGAAAGCTGTTTTATCAATCGATCTTCCCCATAGAAATGGAATTTTTTATCTTCCGCTTCTGTTACACCATCTGTATACACAAAAATCCTATCATTTTTAGACAGCTTTACTTTTTGGGACACAAACTTTGCATCCCTTTTAACGCCCAAGACAATATTGTTTTTAACATTCATCATCTTATAGCCTTTTCCTTTGTTTATAAAAGGATGCGGATGTCCTGCGTTGATATATTCCATTTCACCCGTATTGACGTTGACAACCCCCATAAAAGCCGAAACGAACATACAACTGTCGTTTCCTTCGTAAAGCTCTTGATTAACAAGATCAAAAACCTGAGAGATTTTTTTATTGCTTTTCATAACATTTTTAATCAACGCTTGTGATTTCATCATATAAAGAGCCGCAGGCACATTCTTGCCGGAAACATCTGCAACAACAAAAACAAATTTGTCTTTACCAACGAAGAAAAAGTCATAAAAATCACCGCTCACTTTTTTAGCCGGCAACATGAGTGTGTTTACCTTAAACGCTTCATGTTTTGGGTGATTTGCCGACATTGTTGCTTTTTGAATGCTTCGAGCGAAATCCATCTCACTTTGTATTTTCTGTCTTTCCGAAGCCGTATTTTTTTCTTTTTCAATATAATCCAATATGTTGATGCGCATATCTGACATTGCTTTCGAAAGCGCACTGACCTCTTTTGAGTTTGGCATTTTTTCAAAATTGCTTGAAAAATCACCCGCACTGTATTTTGCCGCAAGTTTACTTAGAACACTTAATTGTTCCGTTGATCTTCGGCATATAAAATTAATAAATATCAATAAAACAGCCATGCCGACGAAGATGGCTAAGCCTGCCGCAAACAAAAATTCGCGCAATGGTCTGAAAAGTTTATTTTTAGCATAAACAAGACCAACACCCCACCTGTTTTTAATAATCGGCGCATAAAAGAAAATTCCTTCACCTTTAACAATCGAAGAAAAAGGCAATTCGACTGCCCCTGATTTTCCATATTTTAAATCTGTTCCGATTTCTGCCAATTTCGGTAAATTTTTCTCTTTTGCTATATCAAAAATCGTCTTTTTTAAGGCAATTTCTGAATCCGGATGGTTGACATAAACTCCATTTTTTGAAAACAAAAGCAAATATCCGTTTTCGTGTGAAGAAAAGTTTTCCATGTCTTTTTTTATGTCCGTTAGGTCAACGGATAGTGCCACAAAACCATTCAGTAAATGATTTTCATTAAACCTGAACGGCATCAAACATGTCACAATTGTTTTTTTGCTTTTTATATCAATATATGGTTCAGACCAAAAAATTTTTTCTTCTTTCGGAATACCCTGAAACCAAGGAAACCTATTATAAAAATCTGTAACATTTTCTTTTGTAAAGTCTGCCGACTCATTGTCGTTTGCTTGGCTAAAAAACAGCAGACCAGATGAAACATTTTCTTTTTCAAAAACATACACCCACGCATCTGTAAAATTCAGATCAGAGTGTGATGTTGTGTTTAAAGCCTCCCTTAAGACAGCTTTTATTAATCTATCTTGTCCCTCAGAAATTTTTACCAATGCATTCTTCGCAATTAAGACAATCTGCTCCGTATCGGTAAACAAATAGGTCATATCTGCCGCGTATGATTGCGTTGTTCTTTGCGCACTTTCTCTTATTTGTGATTTAATCATGTGTTGAGATCGTCCAAAAATAAAGATTGCCAAAATGGCAAATCCGATCGACACACAAATAATGTTACTGGCTATGAGCTTAAATGCCAAAGACTTTGTTGAAAGCCATAATTTAATGCGTTCAATCATGCTCTTTTTTCTAACATACCCTCAAAACCGGCATATTCAAAAATCTGCCTAACTTGTTCTGAAACGTTAATAAGTTTCATCGACCCGTTTTGTGCAGTCATTAATCTCTGGAAAATTAAAAAAGATCTAAGACCGGCTGAAAAAACATATTCGACCTTCGACATGTCGAATTCGAGTTTTTTAACACCATCTAAATTAATCTCATTGATCAGCGTCGGAGACGTGTTCGGGTCAAGCCAACCCGAAAGTTTTACCGTCAAAATACCGTTTTTCTTTTCTTGGATAATTTCTAAACCTTTATTTTGTTCTTCCATTCCTGGTCTCCTCTTTTTGTTTTTTAACTGCGTTAAGTTTATAAAAGAAAATTATCCTTGTCAAGCTTATCTTGTGTTTTTATTTTTCGATCATAATTGTTACCGGCCCGTCATTTAAAAGTTCAACTTTCATATCCGCCCCAAACATACCGTTTTGAGCATCAACACCAAGCGCACGCACTTTTTCTGAAAAATATTCATACATTTTTTTTGCCTCATCAGGCAATGCCGCATTTTCAAAACCGGGGCGATTACCTCTTGATGTGTCCGCACAAAGTGTGAATTGTGACACAATAAGCATCTGCCCGTTGATATCTAAAAGAGATTTGTTCATTTTGCCGTTTTCATCTTCAAAAACACGCAGATTACAAATTTTTTTGCTTAAAAAATCCGCCACTTCTTTTCTATCACCTTTTTGAATGCCTAAAAAAACAAGCAAGCCTTCATCAATCTGTCCGACAGTTTTGCCTTCAATTTTAACAGTCGCATATGTCACTCTTTGTACCAATGCTTTCATTTTTTTTCTCTTAAAAAAACATATATGAAAAAACAACTGCGGCGACAAGACCTGCGAAATCCGCAAGTAAGGCACATGGCAGTGCAGCCCCTGTTTTTTTAATTTTCACAGCCCCGAAATAAACCGCCAAAACATAAAACGTTGTCTCTGTTGAACCCTGCATCACGGAAGATACAAACCCCTCAAAACTGTCCGGTCCATAGTGTGTTAACGTTTCAATCATCATCGCACGTGCCCCGCTTCCGGATAGCGGTTTCATAAAGGCGGTCGGTAAAGCCGGCACGAAATCCGTGTTCAAACCGATTGCTTCAAAAAACTTCGTTGTCCACAAAATCAGCAAATCCATCACGCCCGAAGCTCTAAAAACAGCAATTGCGCATAACATTGCCACCAAATACGGAATAATTTTAACGGCAATTTCAAAACCCTCTTTGGCACCCTCTATAAAAACCTCATAAACATTCAAACGCTTAATTAAGCCCGCCAAAATAAACATTACCACAAACAAAAATAACACAAAGTTTGCAAAAACGGACGAATATTCCAATCTCAGCTCCGGGGGAATTGAAATAAAATAGCAGGCAAGCCCTCCGATGATTGCAACAAATGCTGCCATATAAAAAAGAACAACCTTGTTAAAAACGTTAAGTTTTTGAACAAAGGCAACACAAAGAAAACCGACCAGCGTTGAAACGGATGTTGCAAGCAAAATCGGTACAAACACGGCGGCAGGATTAATTGAGCCAAGCATCTGCCGATACATTAAAATATTAATCGGAATTAATGTCACGGCTGTTGTGTTAATCACCATAAATAAAACCTGCGCATTTGAGGCTTTTTCTTTGTCTTTGTTTAACTCCTGTAATTGCTCCATTGCTTTTAAGCCCATCGGCGTTGCCGCATTATCAAGGCCCAAAACATTTGCCGCCATATTCATCACCATCGAACCGATGGCCGGATGTGTTGACGGAACGTCCGGCATAATTTTTTGAAACAATGGTTTCAAACCCTTGGCAAGTAAGTTTGTTAATCCTGATTTTTCGCCCACTTTTAAAAGCCCGAGCCATAAGCAAAGCATTCCCGTTAATCCGATGGAGATTTTAAAACCACTGTTCGACGCCTCAAATAAGGCTTGAACAATTTTTTCAAAAATATCCGCCTGTCCTAAAATAAGCGCACAACAAGCATTTAGAAAAGCTGCAATAAAAAACGTACAAAAAATCACATTTAACATAAAAAAGTTCCTTTCTTTAACGTTTAGCATATTCTTAAAACCTTAATCATTTGTTATGAATTTTGTTTTATTTTAAAGTGTATTGTTGTTAATTTTCAGGAGTGATACATGTCTCTTTCTCAGATTTTGCAAATTGCAATTCTTGTTGTCGTTTTACTTTATCTTTACACGCTTTACGTTGCCCTTATCAAAAAACGCAATAAGCTCAAAGAGGCTTCTTCTGATGTCGATGTTCAGCTAAAAAAACGCTATGATTTAATCCCAAATATTTTAAATATGGCTGCTAAGTTTATGGCCCATGAAAGAGATCTTTTGACACAGATTGTTGATTTGAGAAACGAGGCCTTAAAACAAGATTTTACGACTCACCCATCTGAGCGTATAGAAATTGAAAAAAACCTTAACAGCAAGCTCAAAGATTTTTGGGTTAATGTTGAGAATTACCCTGATTTGAAATCAAACCAAACCATGGTTCAGGCCATGCAAACATTTAATGAAACGGAAGAACACATTGCAGCTGCTCGACGCTTTTACAACGCTGCCGTGACAGATCTTAAAAATGCTGTTGAAATATTTCCTTCGTCTTTTGTGGCTAGAATTATCGGAATTAAGACAGAAATGCCATTTTTTAAAGCTGACGAAGCTCAAAAAGAGCGGATTGATGTCAAGGAATTCTTTAAATAATGACAAACGAGCCGGAAGACATTTATTTTAATTTAAGAAACGGATTTGAAAATTATTGGCTCACGACCTTAAGACCTTTCTTAAAAACAAAAGAGGATTTTCGCAAAAAATACGTTTCGCGATTTTGGCTTCTTGTGCTTATCTCGCTTTTTATTTTGCCTTGTGCCGTCATTGGTGTTTATCTGTTGGATCGCTATTTTTCCCAAGATATCAATGCTGGTTTTTTATATATGCTTTTTGTCGTTGTTATTTTTATTATTCAAACGCCTTATAGGACGTACAAAAAAAAGATAAAAAACGATGTCATGGAAAACTTTATTTCTTACTTTAATGATTTTAAATATGAGCAAGGAAAAGGGTTAAGCGTTGATGAAATAGCAGACAGTTATATTTTCCCACGAGCTGACATATACGATGCAGATGATTGTTTTTGTGGTTTTCATCAAGGTGTCCCTTTACGCGTTTGTGAACAGATACTAAAAAAGGTTTATCATACAAAGCACGGCAATCGTGAAAAAACTGTTTTTCAAGGTATTGCTATTGAACTTAAAATGAATAAAAATTTTAATGGTAAAATTGTTGTTTTAAAAGATGCCGGTTTTTTCAATCATTTTAAAAAGTTTAAAGATTTAGAGCGTATTACCTTGGAAGATCCTTCTTTTGAAGGTTTATTTGAAGTTTACGGCACAAACCAGGTTGAAGCTCGTTTTCTTCTCACCCCTGTTTTTATGGAGCGAATCGTCAAGTTAAAAACTTTATATAAGGGCAAGTCTATCCAATTTTCATTTTATGATAACAAAGTTTTAATTGCCGTTGACACCAGGCAAAACATGTTTGAACCTTGTTCGTTTTTTAAAACAAATTTAAATAAAGCTAAAATTGACAATGTTTTCGAACAATTTTTAACCATCTTTTCAATTATTGATATTTTAAGACTGTCACAAAAATAAGATTTAATTTTTGTTGCTCTGATATAAAATTTTCAGCTCGTAAACCTTGTTGAGTGCTTCTAGTGGCGTTAAATTATCCGGATTTAATTTTTCCAAGGCCTCATCAAGTGGAGATTTTTTCGGTGTTTCTTCGTTTTGTTTGAAAACAGCAAAAAGAGGTAAATCGTTTTCTATTGTGCTTACTTTTTGATTGTTCGGATTTTTCTCTAAAGCTTTTAAAACTTGTTCGGCGCGCTTCACAACCATTTTGGGAAGTCCGGCAATTTCTGCCACGTGAATACCATAAGATCTGTCAGCTGTTCCGTCAATCACTTCATGCATAAAAACAACGCTACCATTATATTCTTTGATTTTCATCGCATGTAAACTCAGAGATTTCAGCTTATCTTTCAGGACGGTCAGTTCATGATAATGCGTTGCAAAAAGTGCACGGCATTTATTGACTTCGTGTAAATGCTCTATGACAGACCAAGCAATGGAAAGTCCATCATATGTTGCCGTTCCTCTACCGATTTCATCTAAAATCACAAACGATCTGTTGGTCGAACCATTTAAAATGGCTGCTGTTTCAATCATTTCAACCATAAAGGTTGAACGTCCTTGAGACAAATCGTCAGATGCGCCAACCCTTGAAAAAACCTTATCTATGATGCCAATATGCGCAAAACTTGCCGGCACATACATGCCTGTTTGCGCCATAATGGCAATAATGGCGTTTTGTCTTAAAAAAGTTGATTTACCCGCCATGTTCGGACCTGTCAAAAGCCAAATTCTATCACTGCTTTCTTTTAAACAACAATTATTTGTCACAAACGGGCCTTCATGGCTTTTTTGTAAAGCTTCTTCAACCACGGGATGCCGACCATCTTTAATTTCAAAAGCAAGCGAATCATCGATCACTGGCCTTGTATAATTTTTGCGCACGGCAAGCTCTGCCGTCGCTGAAGCCACATCGAGTTTTGCGTAAGCATCTGCCGTTTTTGAAATCTTGTCCGCCACACATAAAATCTCATTTGTCAGATTCTCAAAAACCTCCAATTCCGCTTTTAAGATTCTTTCACCGGCAGAACTTATTTTTTCTTCCAATTCAGAAAGTTCTGTTGTTGTGAATCGCATCGCATTCAACACTGTTTGCTTATGAATAAATTTTGGATTTTGCATAGCCGCGTCTGTAAACTTGTTTCCAACTTCGATATAGTATCCCACCATATTGTTATATTTGATGGAAACTTTAGACGCTTTTAATTCTGCGGCATATATCTCTTCCATCTTTTTTATTCTAAGAACATTATTTGTTGTTGTATCTTGCAAATCATCAATGATGGGACTGTAACCCTTTCTTATAAAGCCACCATCTCTTGTAAAACTCGGCAATTCTTCGGGTTCTTTAAGGGCTCTTTCAAGCTTGTCCGTCAGAGCAGAAAAATCCGCCATTTCCTTTAATATACTTTGAATCGCCTCAGGTACTTCAGAGATTAAAGTATTAAATTTTCCATAATTGTTAATTAAGTTTCTAATTTTTGGTACATAACATAAACTTTTTTTCAAGGCCCACATATCTTTTGGTGTGCCACGTCTTAACGAGAGTCGTGAAACAATCCTTTCCATATCGGCAATTTCTTTTAAATAACTTCGCAGTTCTGTTCTGATTTGATCAATGTTAAAGAAAAAATCAACCATATCCAATCGCCCCTCAATCTCTTTGACATTAAGAGAGGGGTTTAAAATTCTGTTTAAAAGTAGTCTTGCACCAGCACCTGTTATCGTTAAATCAACTACTCCTAAAAGAGAAGCTTTTTTATTTGAACTTAACGAACAGGTTAATTCCAAATTACGCCGTGTTGAAGCGTCAATTTCCATGTTTTTGTTATCACTTAAACACACCAAGTTTTTGATATGTGGTTTTTCTTTAATTTGTGTGTTTTCAATATAGTCAAGAACGATACCTGCAGCTTCAATTTCCACATCTGAAAACGTACCGAATGCAGACAAACTTGTTACATTAAAAAATTTTTCGATGCGTTTTTTTGCATTTTCCACATTAAATCGACTTTGTGGTAAAATCGTTCTTTTATCCTGATAAACGCTTAAAACTTTAAAAATATCCTGATATTTGAGGAGTTCGTCTGAAATAATAATTTCGCCCGGTTCTATCTTACTTAAAATGCTATATATATCGCTTCCAAACAAGCCAATTTTTGAAACAATATCTTTTGAAAAGAAATCTCCGGTTGATAAATCAAGCCATGAAAATCCTAATTTTTCACCTTCTTTAACGATACTTAATAAATAGTTGTTTTCTCTTGCCTCAAGCAAATTATCTTCCGTTAAAGTTCCTGACGTTACAACCCTTATTACTTCACGTGTAACAAGTGCGTTGCGTCCCCTTTTTTTTGCTTCTTCTGGGGTTTCTGTTTGTTCCGCAATCGCCACTTTGTAACCCTGATGTATTAACCGTGCCAAATAATTTTCATAAGCATGAAACGGCACACCACACATCGGAATCGGCTTCCCTTTATATGTTCCTCGTTTCGTTAAAACCAAATCTAAAGCCGCAGCCGCCACAGCAGCATCTTCAAAAAACAGCTCATAGAAATCGCCCATACGATAAAAAATTAAATAATTTGGATATTGTTTTTTGATGTTTAAATATTGTTGCGTTGAGGGGTTAACTTTTTCTTCTTGGTTCATTCTGTATTACTTTTCTTTTTTTATTAAATGAATTTAAACTTGTTTTATTTTAACCTGTTTTTAAGGGAAGTCTATATTTTTTTCATGAAAATAAACGGAGAAAATTATGTTTTTAAAAAAAATCAAACTTTTTGAAATTAAAAAAAGTCCTAAATTTTCAGAACGCGTTCTCATCTTGTCGGTTCCTGCCGCCTTTGTTTTTACACTCCTTGTCGGATTAAGATTTTTAACACCACTTTTAGCGATTTTATCATATACTGTTATTGTGATTTTTAATCTCATTTTTCTTTCCCCGCTTACTATTGAACTGCAAAACTTAAAAAAATACATCAATAGTTTGGCTCAAGAGATTCCCACAGAAGATGTTAAACTTTCAAAGACAGAAGCCAAAGATATCGCAGAGGCCGTCCATTCTTTACATTCTTTTTTCCTTGCTAAAACAGATGCTTTAGAGGCAAAAAATATGTCTGAAACGGCTGTTTTAGACACCCTCCCAGATCCTATTATCATGATTGACCGCTCAGGAAATGTTTTAGGGGCAAACGTTGCGGCTCACACTCTCTTCGGCGGCAATCTAACTGAACAAAATATTGAAAAAACAATTAATTCAAATATATTTGTTTCTGCTCTTTTTAAGGTTTTAAAAGAACAAAGCAAGTCCGAAAACTTTGTTTTTACTTTTGAACCCATTCAAAAAAAACTCTACACTCACATTAAACAATTGCCTTTTTTATCAAAAGGAAGAGCCGTAGCTGTCATCAGTTTTTATGACTTAACAAAGGCTCTTAAAATTGAAAAAATGCAATCCGACTTCGTGGCTAACGCAAGCCATGAACTTCGCACGCCTTTGTCCGTCATTTCCGGTTTTATTGAAACATTACAAACAACGGCTAAAAATGACGATACGGCGCGTGAACAGTTTTTAAGCATCATGGCTGAACAAGCTTCTTTTATGTCAAACTTAATTGAAGATCTTTTGTCACTTTCAAAAATTGAAATGTCACAAGAAGTTGTGCCCAGCGAAAAAACCGATATTTCAAAAATTGTTAATGAAATCATCAGTGCTTTAGAGCTTAAAGCGTCAGCGAGAAACATTCACCTTTTGCTTGAAAAGCCCAAACGCCTGCCTAAGATTATTGCCGACACCTCCCAAATCAAACAGCTTATTCAAAATCTCATTGATAATGCTATTAAGTATGGAATTTCCAACAGCAATATTCATATTAACATCAAACCTGTTGATGCTGTTCCACCATCCAAGAGCTTTAATGTCGCTCAAGGTAAAGCGCTAGCCGTTTCAATTAACAACAAGGGACCAAAAATAGCCTCTCAAGATTTGGCACGTTTAACTGAGCGTTTTTACCGCCTGCAAGAACATAAAAATTTAGGCATCAAAGGCACGGGTCTCGGACTTGCTATTGCGAAACAAATTATCATGCGACATAAAGGCAATTTGACCGTTTCTTCAACCACTTTGAACGGCACTACATTTTGTGTTTACCTGCCTATCCGTTTACCAAATCAGTAAACTGTTTTAATAAGCTGCACAATTTTTTCATATTTTTGAAAGTGGTTTATGCAAAGCCAACTTTTACGTGGTGATTTTAAAATTTTCGGGGTATATAACCTGCGATATAAACTTCTTAAAAAATAGACTTGAGCTCCATAAACCCAATCATTAAAATTTAAATGAAAAGTTTGATTACAAAGTTTGATATAATAAATAAACTTTTTCTTGTTAAAGAAAAGAACACTGTGCTTTAACAAAACAGATAAAATAAAATGCATTAAATCCTCTGAAATATAACCAAAACGTATCATCTCAAAGTCTAAAAAATATATTTTATTTTTGCTTAAAATAAAATTATTTGGTCCCAAATCCCCATGAATAATTGTTGGCTTCGTTTTTAGTGCTATAAGTTGCTTTCCAAAAATTTCCAACAGATGCTCCATTTTTCTACAAAACACAGATTTTACAAACCCCTTTTCTTGTTTGTTTTTTTCAATATTTTCTTTTATATTCTCAAAAATTTCCTGCACACCAACAAACGGATAAACAAAGCCAACATTTTTAAAATCAGCTTTTAAGAACTTTTTATACTCTTTTACAATTTGGCGCAACACATCATCTGTTATATTACATGATGTTAATCTTTTTCCTTCGACAAAATCCATTAATATCAAAATGTTTTCACCAAAATGCAAGTCGCTCTTTTTTTTGAACGTACAAAGTTTTGGAATAAAAGAAAGCTTATTTTTTTGCAGAGCTTTATAAATTTTAATCAGTCGTTCAGCTCTTTTAGAAAATTCGGCACTTAAAATTTTCAAAAGGTAGTTTTTCTTTTTAAGCGATACTTTATAATTTGCCGACGTTCCACCTTTGTTCAACGGGCGTATGTTTTTAATCTTCTCATTAAATACTTTTTGTGATAAATACTCACTTATTTTTTCAATATTTTTCATCTTTTCGCCTAATTTTGAATCGCTTTCAACACAACTTCAAGTGTTAAAATTTGTGGTAAAATAATATAATTTTCACTTTCTTCTGGATAATAAACATATAAAGGCACACTGCTGCGACCATAATTTTTAAGAGCCTCAAAAATCTCATCATTTTGATTTGTCCAATCTGCCTTTAAAAGCTTAATATCATTTTTTCTGACTTCATTTAGAAAAACTTGAGAAGAAAGAGTTGTTTTCTCGTTTAACAAACATGTTAAACACCATTTGGCTGTAAAATCAACAAATACGGCATTACCTTTTGCAACAGCTGTTTTCAGTACGTTTACGGAATAAGGCTCCCAGATGTTTTCCTCTTTCATGTTTTGCGTCTGATGATAAAATATCCAGCCAAGCCAACCTATTGTCAGCATGATAGGTATTGTTAAAATATATTTTAAGCATTCCATCCATTTTCCAGGCCTTGGCATTATCTTCTTTGCCCAAAGCGGAAACATTTCAAGCAAGGCAAACGGAAGAGCATATCCTATAGACAGACAAAAGAATACAGGAAAATAAATTTTTGGCGTTTCAAAAAGCGCATATCCAATCACTGCGCCCATAAACGGTCCCGCACACGGACTTGCAATCAAAACAGCTAAGAAACCGGTCATAAAAGAATTTATAGAAGAAAGTGATGACAGTTTCGTCATAAATGGCATTTTAAAAGGCAAAATATCAAGCATAAAAAGTAAAATACCTGTAAAAAACACTATCATAACGCCTACAAACATCGGCGATTGAAGCTGAAAACCCCAACCGAGCTTTACCCCGAATGATTTAAATAAAAACAGGATACTCGCAATAATTAAAAACGAAAGAACCACCCCTGAGGTGTATGCTAATGCTTTGAAAAGACTTCTTTTTTTTGTATGCATGTTATGCGCTATATTCAATGCTTTTAAGCTCAAAACCGGAAAGACACATGGCATTAAATTTAAAATAATCCCCGCAACAAACGCTAAAAACAAAACCCAGAAAATATTTGGTTGTTGCTTTGCGATGAGAATTTCATAAGTTTTATCTTTTGCTACTATAATACCGCTTTGAGGAAGACTTAACATCTCCTCAATCTCAATTTCAAGCTCGTCTTTTGTCGTGCTTTTTTGATTTGCATCTGCACTTAATAAACCTTTCTTATGCGGCACAAAATAAACTTCACCCAAGTTCAGACCTTTTAAATCTAAAATTAATTTATTTTCTTTAAATCTTGCTTTTATGGGTTTTTTAAGCCTTGTCGGAAATGTTTTCACAGCCTCTTGATAACATATTTCAAAATTATCTGTCGTTTTATTTTCAATTAAAAACGTTTTTTCCATCGGCTCACAATAGTCTTGACAGGCTGTCCAACTTACTTTTAAGGGTATACCCTCATCTTTTTTTTCAACATTTAAGAGGTAATAAGCCTTATCTGAAAAGCCATATTGTGTCAGAATCCCGTCATATAAAAATTTTTCAGGACTACTTTCTGCTTTGGGCGTGATTTCTTTTGATGTAAAAAATTTTGTCGGTACGCCGGCATCTCCGGGGTTTTGCCACGAAATATGCCACCCGTTCTTTAATTCAAATTTTATAATGATATCCAAGGTTTGAAGATTTTCTTTTGTATCAACCGTCAGCTTAAGCTTTTCATCTTCAAAACCTAACGAAAACGCTTTTGCCGGTACGCTGATACAGGCAAGTAAAAAAATTATCCTTTTTACCCAATGTGTTATCTTTTTTTCCTTTTTATAAAATGTGTTTTAATTATAGTAAACGCTCGTTTAAATGAATAAAGTTTTTCGCAAAAGTAATCCACTAAAAAATTATTCGCTTTTATTCATAAAGAGGTGGAATCGGCGGCTCGCCCAATGTCTTTTTTTTCTTTTTATTTTTGATGGCATTTTTGAGAGCTTTTTTAAAGGCTTTTTCATTAAACATTTCTGCTTTTCTCTCATCATAAAGTGCTGATGAGAGGGAATTGATGGCCTTGTTTAAGTCCTCATCTTCAAAAACATGAGATATATCGGTTAAGTTTGAAACATGATTTAAGGGATATTCTTTCCTTGCCCATACAATCAACCCATCGCGCAAAGCTCTTAAATCTTTTGAATTTTTCATGATGATATCTATACTTGCGGTTTTAGCTTTTTTTTCTGTTTTCGGCTTTAAGATGAAGTATGTCAGCAAAATACCCGTTAAAAAAGCTAAACAAATTTCAACATATGGCGCAAAAGACTTTCTTGTTTTGATTGTTTTAGGCTCATTTTGTGATGATTTTTTTTTCATTTCGCTTTCAAGATTGTCTTTTTGAACAAAAAGCCTTTCTTTTTTTAAGACAGCTGTTTTAATCTGACCATCGTTAATGTCATACCACGGTACTTTAATTTCAGGCAAAAAGATTTCACCATCTTTTTCAATAATGAGCGTTTCAAGAGTTTTTTGAATTCCTATAATTTTTTTGTCAGAAACAATTGTCTGCCCGACCGGTTTTTCAACATATTGTTTGACATCTTCGTTTACATCAACATCAAGTTCCGGAAGCTGCGAATCCATCAAACCAACGGCTTTTAGTGTTATTTCGCGTGTTATTGTTGACCCTTTTGTTATTTGCTTTGGCAAATCAATAAACTTCGAAGATAATTCAACGTTTTCTGCCGGCAACCACCAATTTCCTTTATAGTCTTTTAAAGCCGGCAACACATTTATTTTTTTTCCTTTATGTTCAAGCGTTATCGGTGCATCTATTCCAAAAAATGAAGGCATATTGATTTGAAAAAAGTGACCGCCAAAAATCGTATTTACATCTGGTTTTTGTAAAACATATCCGCTTAAATACACATCAGGAATTTTTACCTCTCCGCTTTTTTGTGCAAAAAGCGCATAAGAAAAAGTCACTTCGCGGCGACCATCTTTTAATATCTTTACAACCGGTTTTTCGATTTGTTTTATCATAAAATCAGAAGGTTCTTCAAAACTAATGGAAATATTTTGCATATCTCCATGATCTTTTAAACGTATCAAATAATCTATTTTTTCTTGTACAAACGGTGGTCTTGAATTCGTTTTTACTTCAGCTTCCAGTTGATATATTTCATCTGTTTTTTCTGTTTCTTCGTTTTTAAGAAACTCATCTGTTTGATTTTCAGATATATCTATCATCACAGTGTTTGTTTTTTCATTTCCAACCACAATTTGCGGAATGTTTATTTTTCCTTTGACCTTTGGTACTAAAAAAAACTCCCATGTTGTTTCGGTGCTTTCCTGACCGTTAATAATATAGTGTTGTTTTGAAACTGAGTTTGATATAACACTAAATATATTTTTTAAAATGCTTAAATCAGGCATTGCTGAAGTCTTTTCATCTGCCTTGATTGTCAAAATGATTTTTTCATCTAAAGAAAAATTTTGTTTGTTTGTGCTTGCTGTCACAGATGCTTTTGCTATATGACAAAGCGAAAACGATATCATCAAGAAGCTTACAAAAACTTGTTTCATTTTAATCTCCATATCTGTTTTTTAAATATTCTTTTTTTATGAATGCTTTTAGGAGTCCACCCGGATCGTCTTTTATTTCTCTAAATTTCTGAACCTTTGCCTGCACTGTCTCATCATAGTTGTCTTGCTCTTGAATTTTTGCCGGTAGTGCTTGGCTTTTCTGTTCTTCATTTTGTTTGTCGTTTTTTAAGTTGTTTTCATTTTCATTTTTATCGCTAGCTTGATTTTCAGGTTCTTCTTTTGTCTCTTCTCCGGACTGATTTTGCTCGTCTTGTTCATTTTCTTTGTTATCATTATTGTCTTTATTTTCCTGATCTTCTTTTGGTGTCGATGTCATGTCTTGATTGTCTTTTCCGTTTTGTGCTTGCTCATTTTGATTTTGTTCATTTTGATTTTGCGGATTTTCCTGTTTTTTATTTTCCGAATTTTGATCCTGAGATTGATTTTGCATCATTTTTTTTAAGTATTCCAAGTTAAATTTGGCATCTGCATGTGAAGGTTCCTTCTGTAAAACTTTTTCATAAACATTTATCGCCTGAGGTATTCTGCCACTTTTTGCCAACGCATTTCCTAAATTATATTGTGAAGTGACATCTTTTTTGTTTTTTAACAAATCAATCGCTGCCTCATAATCTTGAGCTTTGTAATATGCTGCCGCTCTCCAATCTGTATTTTCAAATTTTTCGGCAGCTTTCTTAAATTCTTTTGCTTTAAAAAGAAGCGTTCCTTCTTGATTGTTGTTAAAGAAGAAACCTGCATTTGCTTGAAAACTTGTCAATAAAACAAAAAATAAGACAAGCATCCCTTTTCTGAAAAAACATAAAATACAAAATGCCACCACAAATACAAAAACATACCCGTTGTCAACAGGAACACTTTTCATCATTTCCGTTTTAGAAAAATCAGAATCCGAATCTGTCTTTAAGAAATCTATTAAATCTTGACCGTCATTTACCCCAAAATATTTACCCAAACCTTGTTTTGCAATCTGTTGAAGTTTTTCATTCTGTTTTAGGCAAAGCGCATAAACACTTACTTTAAACCCATTTTTTGAGGCAATCGATGCTTGTTCTAGAGCTTTATTAAAAGAAAGCGGTACATCGTGGGTCAAAACTAAAATATTTCCCTTTTTAAATTCGTTTTCTTTTAATCTTTGTGTTGCAAGCTCTAAAGCACGATCGAGCCTGTTGCCACCGATAGGCATTATATTTGAATTTACGGCCGGCAATAAATGAGCAATCACCATCGGATCTTGCGCCAGCGGGCTAATTAAAAACGGCTCGTTTGTGTAAACGATCAATCCGCTTGGTGATATCATAGATGAGTTCAAAACATCATCTATTTCCATTTTCGCGCGATAAAGTCTCGATGGGCGAATATCTGTCCTATTCATATCTGAAGACAAATCAAGCACAATCATTAGAGGTATTTGTTTTTTAACAATCGGCTCCATCCTTTCTTCAAAACTTGGGCCGGCAAGCGCAAAAACCGCTGAAAACAGCCCCAAATAAAGCCAAACCGAGCACCATTTCTCTTTTTTACTTACCCCAAAAACTAAAAGATACTTCAAAAGAGGTGCATCACAAACTTTTTCCCAAGAACTTTTTGTGTTTTTGCTTGTTTTTTTTAAAAAATAAATCATTACTAAAAGCAACAAAAGCCATAAAAAATTTGGCCTTAAAAACTGAAAAGTACTCATTGTCGCCTCCTTAAAACCACATCAAAAAGACAACCTATTACAGCTACCAAAAATGCTATCAAGAGCGGCACAAAATACATTTCTCTTTTCGTATATTGAAAATTCTCTTCAAAATGTTCTGTTTCAAGCTTGTCAATCTCACGGTAAACGTTTATCAGTTCGGATAAATTTGTGACCTTAAAGTAACGCCCTCTTGTTTCTTCAGCCAGCTCTTTTAAGCTTTGTTCGTCAAGCCCCGAATCTTCTATGCCAAACAAGTTTTTTACAAGCGATAATTGAGGTGCTCCCAGACCAACGGTATAAACTTTAATTCCTTCATTTTTTGCCATTTTAATGGCCTTCGGAAAAGATATATTTCCGTCATTATTTTCTCCGTCCGTTAGTAAAACAATGACTTGTTTTTCTTTTTGTGTTCTGCTTGTTTTTAAGCTTTTTAGGGCAAGTGCCACAGCATCACCGATTGACGTACTCTGTCCGGCCATACCTGCTTGCATCATAGATAGAATGTCTAACAATGCCTTCTTATCAAAAGTTAAAGGAACCTGCTCATAGGCTCTTGTTCCAAACAAAATGAGCCCTAATCTATCGTGTGTACGCTTTTGAACAAAATCCGCCACAACGGCACGTACAGCTTCAATACGCTCAAGTCTTTTTGCCTGATAAACAAAATCATCTTCCAGCATTGAGGTTGAAATATCCGTGACCAGCATAATATCTCGGCCCTCATCTCTAAGGGGGATCGGTTCTGAAATATAAACCGGCTTCATTAATGCCAACACAACCATCCCATAAATCAGCCAAAGCCATAACAGCGGATATGAAAAATTTGTTTTTTTCGCACTATAAAACAAACCACCTTTGATGTTTTGAATATTTTTTATATCTTCTAAAAAAGGCACTCTTAGGGCTTGATTGTCTTTTGTTTTTACTGGCGTTAAGAATTTTAATATCAACAAAGGAAGTAAAATTAACAAAATCAAATAAGGATATTCAAAGCTCATCATAAATTTTCCTCCACCCATTTTACGGCAAAATTTTTTAAAGCTTCAAAATCTTTTTTTTCTATTGTTCTATCTGTTGGTGCATACGGTGCATTTAAAAGCATGTTAAACTGCTGCTCTGTTAATTTGTATGACGTTGTCTTTTTTAAGAAATCTATCCAGCTTTTTGAAAAAAGAGCTACAGCTTCTTTATGTTTTATTTTGCAAGCACGTCTTAAAATTTGAGAAATCATGCAAACATCTTCCATGCTTTCTTTTTTTAAACTTTTAATTAATGAAAGTGCATAGTGCTTTTTACTTTTTAAATAAAGCCGCCTCAAATACGGATATAAGAACAAGGCAACAACAAGTAAAACAAAAAAACCAACAGCGCCGTATCCCAAAGGAAACATGCTCACCTCATGAGGAAGATGAATATCTCTTAACTGAGCTAAATTGTCCACTTTTTAAAAGCCTTTCATTACATATAAGCTTTGTTTAATGTATGATTCTTTTTGTGAAATATCAAGACGGATTTTTATATTTTTATTCTTAAAGCGTGCGTCCTAGAGCATTATTTTCTAGTTTTTTTTGTTCTTTAAGCTCTATTTTACGCACAACATCTTGTGCTGACGCTTCCAGAAGTTTTTTAATCAAGCGACTTGCAATTTCTTGCTCATTTTCACCTAAATCAAAAAGTAAAAATCTGTTTTGTGAGACTGAAATATTTTCATCAGATAAACCTGAAACCTCTAAAACAACAACCATTTGGAGTCTTTTATGCGATTCATCTAAAGCGTCAATGTTGGCTTTTAAAACTTTCGGTGTTATGATATAATCTGCCAGGTCTTTGTCTTCTGTTAAGTAATAATACGGACTATCTTTTATTTTTTCCTTTAAAAAAGAAGCGTATTTTGTGCTTTTTGATCCATTATAATATTCAAGCGGTGCGACAGATAACAGTGCCACATTTTCCAAGTTTTTCGGTTTAAAAGTCAAATCCGCATCAACACTGGAAGCAATTTCAAACAATTCCTCATCTGTTATAACATTTTGAGGATTTCTTCTGAAATCAAATTCTTTACGTACTGTTTCGATGTTGTTCGGATTTATAAAACCGCTGATTTCGACACAAACTTTTTCTTTATCTGATTTTGTAACCTTTGAATTTAAATCTTCCACATAATCATCAACCAAACGATAAACCATAACATTTAAGTCGTGATCGTTCAAGCTTTTCTTATCTTCGTCAAAATTCGGCAGGCTCTTAAGTCCCAAGAAAACGGCCTTATCCACTGCTCTAATGCGTGCGCTTGAAGGGCTTTCCCCCTCAAGCATTTTCTCACAAGAATTTGCTTCAAGTTTCAAACTCTCCACTTCCTGAGCTTGAAGCTGTGCGCTCAGGCAAACAGAAAATATAAACGTTAAAAACAGACGCATTAAAGCCAGCTTTTGTTGTCTGCCCTTTTCACAATTTGCGACCATGAGTTAACATCGTTTCCTTCTTTGTCAATAAGCTTTGTAACAAATCTGATCGCCGGTACTTCTTTTGAAGGGGTATCAAACCACTCGGCAGATGTAGCTAATGTATAATCAGCCTCATTTAAATTGTCTGTTAAAGCAAAGGTATGTGAATTTAAAATTTGTGTTTTAAAAACTTCAACACCTTTATTCAGCCCCGCAGGTAAATCTTTTTCTTTGGATATCGGATCTCTGACATAAATTTTAACATTCGGCTTTTTGCTATATATATCATATGTGTCTTTAATAAATCTGTTAAAAGCTCGATTTGCTGCAAGCATGTAAGCTTCCGGCTGCGCAGGTATATATGTCGTCACAGGCATTGTTGTTCTATAAACCTCGTTAACTTCCTCTTCTTGAGGCAAAACCGGATGAAACGTGTCACACATACCGCACCCACAATTTAAAAACTGATGATGATCACAACAGCTCTTTTTTTCTTCTACCGGCATTTCTTCTGTAATGCGCGGACGCAAAACCTCCCTTAAGGGTTGCACCTCATCGATACAAGCACAAGGATTAATTTCACGAGCAGGCTCTTCATAAACCACCGGAAGAGGTGCTGGTTCTGGTTGTTTTTGGCATTTGGGCTTATTGCAATAGGTTGCGCAAGCCGCCGTCAAAGGAATAAGCACAAGAGCTAAAAATTTTTTCATAAAAAAGACTCCTATAAAATTAAATTATATCTAGGCAGAAGCTTATAAAACTTCATGTCAAAAATCAAGCCTTTTTTGTTATCGATTCTCTTTTATCAAAAAGCGAATCGGAGAAAAGGTCTTTTTTATATCCTAAACCTTACATTTAAATAAAAACACATCCTTTGGGTTGTGTTTTTTGTTTTAAAATAACCATAAAATCAGCAACTTAGCTTTAAGTATTTGATTTTGTTTTCTTTTATTTTTATGCCACATTTTATCCACTCATACATAAAAAAATTATGGTTTATTTTTAAACACATAGCTTTTTATTAAAAATTTTTTTAATTTTTTTTCTTGTGAATTTTTATTTATTTTGCGACACTTAGCAAAAGTTTACAAAAATTATGTGCATACTAGATATTGTTTCTTTACTTTTTGTAAACACAATATATTGTATTGAATAAAACAATTCATCGAAATCATATTTTTAATTTGAAGGGTAGTAAAAACAAAATGTCAGAAACAACAACCAATTCAATGAATTTTAAAAGCACCTTAAAAATCGAAAACGTTTCCAAACGCGATGGCACACTTTCACCGTTTAATGCCGAAAAAATTTACAGTGCTATTTTAAGAGCTGGTCAAACAACAGGAGAAATTGCCGAGAAAAAAGCCCATGCTTTAACCGAAAAGGTTTTGCTTGAAATTTCTCAAAATTTTGAAGAGCCTGTCATTTCCATTGAAGACATCCAAGATGTTGTTGAAAAAGTTTTGATTAAGGAAAATCTTTTCAAAACAGCCAAGGCTTATATTCTTTATCGTGAAAAGCGTGCTTGGATGCGTCAAAATAAAAAGACGATGGTTGATGTTGAAAGCTCCATTAATGAATACCTTCAAAAACTTGACTGGCGTGTTAACGCAAACGCTAACCAAGGCTATTCGAACGGTGGTTTAATCTTAAATGTTTCAGGCAAGGTCACGGCAAACTACTGGCTCAGCACGGTTTATCCTTCAGAGGTCGGTGAAGCGCACCGCAACGGTGATATTCATATTCATGATTTGGATATGCTTGCAGCCTATTGTGCCGGTTGGTCACTTAAAACTCTTTTAAAAGAGGGCTTCAACGGTGTTCGCGGCAAGGCCGAAGCCAATCCGCCAAAGCACTTGTCTGCAGCCACAGGCCAAATGGTCAACTTCATGGGCACGCTTCAAAACGAATGGGCCGGCGCTCAAGCCTTTTCTTCGGTTGACACATACCTTGCACCGTTTATTAAGAAAGATAATTTGTCTTATAAAGAAGTCAAGCAATGTATGCAGGAACTTATCTATAACTTAAATGTTCCTTCACGCTGGGGCTCTCAAACACCGTTTACAAACTTCACGTTTGACTGGGTTTGCCCTGAAGACCTAAGAGATCAACACCCCTATATTGGTGGTCATATTGCCGGCCATGATGAAAACTTTATGCCGATCATTGAGGGTCAGGAAGAAATGCCATTTACGTATGGTGAGCTTAAAGAAGAAATGGCCATGATTAACCGTGCCTATATCGAAGTGATGATGGAAGGTGATGTGTTGGGTCGTCCGTTTACATTCCCAATCCCGACATATAACATGACGCCTGATTTTCCATGGGAAGATAAAAATACGGAACTCTTATTTGAAATGACAGCCAAATACGGTATGCCTTATTTCCAAAACTTCATCAATTCCGTCTTAAAACCCGGTCAGATTCGCTCGATGTGCTGCCGTCTTCAGCTTGATTTGCGTGAACTCTTGGCCAAAGGAAACGGTCTGTTCGGATCAGCCGAACAAACAGGCTCCATCGGTGTTGTCACCTTTAACTGTGCAAGATTGGGTTATGTTTATAAAGGAAATGAGGCTGGCTTGTTTGGTCGTGTGGATGAATTGCTTGGTATTGCTCAAACCTCTCTTGAAATTAAGCGCAAAACGATTCAAAACCTTATTGATCAAGGCTTATATCCTTATACAAAACGTTATCTTGGAACATTACGCAACCACTTTTCAACCATCGGTGTAAACGGTATCAATGAGATGATCCGTAACTTCACCAATGATGAGCACAGCGTGGCAGATCAGTGGGGACAAGAATTTGCCGTTAAATTCCTTGACTACATCCGTGCCAAACTTGTAAAAATGCAGGAAGAAACAGGCCATATGTACAACCTGGAGGCAACTCCTGCTGAAAGTGCAACCTATCGTTTTGCAAGAGAAGATAAAAAACGCTTTATGGGCATTATTCAAGCCGGAACACAAGAAGACCCTTATTATACAAACTCTTCTCAACTTCCGGTTGGTTATACCGATGACCCGTTTGAAGCTTTGGATTTACAATCGACATTACAAACGAAATATACAGGCGGAACCGTTCTTCACTTATATATGAACCAACGTATTTCGTCAGCTAAGGTATGTCGTGATCTCGTTCGCCGCGTGTTAACGAATTATAGACTTCCTTATATTACAATTACACCAACATTTTCAATTTGCCCGAAACACGGCTATTTGAATGGTGAACACAAATTCTGCCCGCTCTGCGATGAAGAGAAAAGAGCAGAAAAACTTAAGGCCTTAAAAGCCACAAACTCTAATGTTGCTTAAAACTTATTAATTTATTTTTTGAAAGGATTTATAAAAATGACAAATGTAATCAATTTTAATGACATTCAACTTTCCGATGCAGAGCGTCAACCTTGTGAGGTTTGGACACGTGTCATGGGCTATCACCGTCCGGTTTCTGAATTCAATAAAGGTAAAAAGAGCGAATATTATTCACGTGTTTGCTTCTGCGAAGAAAAAGCCGTGATGCACATTGATGCCTTAAAGTTAGCCGCAGAATAATTTTATGTCTGACGCATCAAACATTTTAATCGGCGATATTGAACCATTCAGTATCGTCGATTTTCCATCTCATATATCAGCCGTTGTCTTTATGCAGGGCTGCCCTTGGCGTTGCCCTTTTTGCTATAATTCGAGCCTGCAACCTTTGAGGGCAAACAATTCTGATTGGACGTTTGACAAGTTCCTCAAATTTGCCGAGCGCCGCAAGGGCATGCTTGATGCGGTGGTTTTTTCGGGCGGCGAACCGCTTGTTCAAAACGGCCTTTTTGATGCCATTAAAGCCGTTAAAGATTTAGGTTACATAACTGGTCTTCACACCGGCGGTTATCGCCCCGATGCTTTAGCTAAAGTTTTACCGCTTCTTGATTGGGTTGGTTTAGACATCAAAGGCCCGAAAGCAAAATATAAAGATTTAACGGGCGGCTTTGATGCTTTTGATGACATGAAAAAAAGCTTAGAGATTTTAATTCAATCAGGCGTTTCTTTTGAATGCCGAACCACCTGTGACCCGCGTGAGTTAACCGTTGATGATATCTTTGAGCTTGGTCAATTCTTAAAAACCATGGGCGTTAAAGAATATTATTTACAAAAATACCGTCCGATTGAAACAGACAAAACAACATCAGATAATGCCTGCGAATCGCTGATATCTGATTCAAAACTCATTTTCTTTTTAACTCAATCCTTTAAAAAATTCGACATCAGAAGATAAAAAGGGAATTAAATAATTCCCTTTTCTTTATCCCACTCAACCACGGGATAATTTTCAAACCCTTTAAGATTATAGTGCCACCATTCGTGGTCAATGCTCAAAAAACCGTGTTCTTCCATCAAATTTTTCAAAAACCGTCTGTTTTCAAGCGCTTTTTTTGAGGCACCCTCATAATCGTGTCTTGCTTTTTCGAGATGTTTTTGAAAATTTTCAAAACGGCCCAAACAAACCTCTTTGGCAAAATGCGGCTCATAAGCATCAATATTTGTCGGATACTCTAAGTTGTTGCCGTCAATATCCGTCAAACACACATCAACAGCCGTGCCGTGACAATGATTTGACTTTGTGTAATCAGCGGCAAAAAAGCCCCGAATCGGCACAATTTCAAGCATTTTTTTATGCGCTAAAGGCGGCCTGTAAGCATCACAAATTCGCATTTTAAGATTTTCTTTTTCTAAAATCGGTACAATCGAAAGCAAACATTTTACCATATCTTCATGCATATAAGCTTTGTTTTTAAAACCTATCTCTTCATATACCGCGTGCTGCAACATATTGTCAGTTCTTGCATACACCATATCAATGATAAAATGCTCATCTTCAAATAAAACCAACTTTCCCATCAATTTACTTTTCTGATTTTATTAAAATTATATCTTTACTTAAAATAAAATTAATTAAAAAATCATTGATAGATTTTCCCTTTTATGTTATAATTTATACATTCGCAAAGCGGAGAAACATTATGTTTTACCTTGAATATTTACCTGAGTTTGACAATTACGGCATTAAAAAATCTGATCTTGAAAATCTTAATGAAACACCTGATATCAGGTTAAAGCAAAAAGATGCCACCGCCATGGGTAAAAAAGAAAAGACAAAAGTTACCGTTGCTTTTTTATTGGGGCAAGATAAATCAAAAGACGGAACAGAATATTACACGGTTGATACCGACTATTTAAAAGCCGTTTTAGCCACATCTGCTGACATTAAATTTTTAGATTATGACAACACCTCAAAACAACTCAATGGTTGCGAGGGGCTTATCCTCCCCGGCGGATCATTTGTTTCCCCCGAAATTTTTTATTACTACAAACAAGGTCGTGAAGAAGATATTCTTTCCAAAAGGGCCAAAGCTTATTTAAACGCCATCATTTCGGCACAGATTGACCATAACAATATGCCGATTTTGGGCATTTGCGCCGGTGCACAGATGATCGGCGGGCTTCATAATCTTCACATGCACCACAGCATAAAAAACGAACACCCATCAAACACCGTTCATCAAAGCAAAGAAGATTATGCACATGATATCATGGTCGATGAAAATTCGCCCTTGTACAAAATTATGGATTTAAAAGAAAACCGTATTTATGTTAACTCACGGCACACCGAAGCAATGGTTGAAGAAAAACTTCAAGAACACCTGCCGACCGATATGACCATTTACGCCATCTCTCCTGAAGATAACATTCCGGAAGCTTGGGGAAATGAAGAACGCCATATTTTATGCGTTCAGTGGCACCCTGAAAACTTAGCTGCCAAAGGCGATCAATGCATGCAGCGTATTTATAATTGGCTGACCGATGAAGCCGTCAAACACCAAAAAGAAAAACACCTCGACTTTTTGGACTTCAAAGACCGCTTGATGAGAGACTATTAAATGTCGAGGTTCACGACATTTAACGCATTTTCCTGAATAAACTCTTTTCTCGGCTCGACAACATCACCCATTAAGGTTGAAAACACCTCATCGGCTTCTTCCATGTGGTCGATTTTTACCTGCAACAAAGACCTTGCTTCAGGGTCAAGCGTTGTTTCCCAAAGCTGTTCGGGGTTCATTTCGCCCAAACCTTTATAACGCTGTAAGGTAATACCTTTCTTGCCGGCAGAAATCACCGCATCAACCAACGCAACAGGCCCTGAAATACGTTTTTCATCGCCGTTTTTAGCAATAAGCTTCGAGCTTTCCAAGAAGTTTGTTTTCAAAAACTCATGCATTTCGTTTAAAACACGCGCTTCGGCACTGTCAAAAACCGTTGCGCCCACCACATGTTCTTCTTTGACACCGCGCAATGTGCGATTAAATGAAACGGCACCGTCAGATAAAATCTCAGCCTTCCAGCCTTTGTCATATTCGGCTTCGTGTTCATCAAGTTTTGCAACCACCTTTTCAAGTGCTGCGCTCAAAGCTGTTCTGTTATTTAAGATTTCCTGATTAAACAAACCGTAAATTGCCATTTGTTCCAAAATCTTTTCTGGTGCTTTAATTGAAAGCGTTGTGAGCAAAGCTTTGGCTTTCATTGTCTGACGCACAAGCTCTGTTAAGTCTTGGCCCATAATTTTTTCACCGTTTGCCTTTTCCAACACAGCTTCATCTGTTCCGCCGCCGATGAGATATTCTTCCATTTCTCTGTCATCTTTTAAGTAGATAATTGAGTTACCGCGTTTGGCTTTATAAAGCGGCGGCTGTGCAATATACACATAACCTCTTTCAATCAGTTCGGGCATTTGGCGATAGAAAAATGTTAAAAGCAACGTTCTGATGTGCGCACCGTCCACATCAGCATCGGTCATAATCACAATCTTGTGATAACGGCATTTGTCTGCATTAAAATCATCACGCCCAATACCTGTGCCTAAAGCTGTAATAATCGTACCGATTTCAGCAGAATTGAGCATCTTATCAAAACGTGCACGTTCAACGTTTAAGATTTTACCGCGAAGCGGCATAATGGCCTGATTTTTACGATCACGCCCCTGTTTTGCCGATCCTCCTGCCGAATCACCCTCAACGATAAACACTTCAGATAAAGCCGGATCTTTTTCAGAGCAATCCGCCAATTTTCCGGGCAATGATGAAATATCCAACACACCTTTTCTTCTTGTGAGCTCTCTTGCTTTTCTTGCCGCTTCACGCGCTGTTGCTGCTTCCACAATCTTGCCGACAATGATTTTAGATTCGTTTGGGTGTTCATCGAGCCATTCTTTTAATTTTTCGCCGACAACACCTTCCACAACGGGACGAACTTCTGAAGAAACGAGCTTATCTTTTGTTTGAGATGAAAACTTCGGATCAGGTGCTTTCACGGATAAAACGCAGGTCAAACCTTCGCGCATATCTTCACCCGTAATCACGGCTTTTTCTTTTTTTAAGAGCCCCGTTTCAACAATATAGTTGTTCACCGATCTTGTTAAAGCTCCTCTGAAACCGGCAAGGTGTGTACCGCCGTCTTTTTGCGGAATATTATTTGTAAAACAAAGCATACTTTCGTTGTAAGCATTCGTCCATTGCAAGGCCACTTCAACGGTGATGTTGTTTTCTTCTCCCGAAAAAGCAATAATCCCCTCATGCAAGGGTGCTTTTGACTTATTTAAGTGCTCCACAAAAGCCGACAAACCGCCTTCATAGTGAAAATCTTCTTCTTTTCTTTCGGCGCCCCGATTATCAATCAACTTCAAATAAACGCCCGAGTTTAAGAAAGCTTTTTCTCTGATGGCGCGCTCCAATGTTTCAAACGAAAATTCAACCTGTGTAAATGTTTTGGGTGAAGGCAAAAACGAAACTTCTGTCCCATGACGCCCCGGCGCATCGCCCACAACCTCAACGTGTTTAACCACATTCCCGTCCGCAAATTCGGCATAATATTCCTTGTCGTTGCGCCAAATCCTGAGCTTTAGCCACGTTGAAAGCGCATTCACAACTGACACACCCACACCATGTAAACCGCCTGAAACCTTATATGAGTTGTTATCAAACTTACCGCCTGAGTGAAGCTCTGTCATAATCACTTCAGCAGCCGACACACCCTCTTCTTTATGCATATCCACCGGCATGCCGCGCCCGTTATCACGGATTGTTGCCGAACCGTCCGGATTTAAAATGACTTCCGTTTTATCGCAATAACCTGCCAAAGCCTCATCAATAGCATTATCCAACACCTCATAAATCATATGGTGCAAACCGGACCCGTCATCTGTGTCACCGATATACATACCCGGACGTTTTCTTACAGCGTCTAAACCCTTTAAAACTTTAATCGAATCGGCATTATACTCTTGCTCGCTTTTTAAGAATTCTTCATTTGATAATTCAGTCATTTTAAATCTCGTTCTTCCTTTATTTTATCTAGCTTTGAGCACTATATCATGTTTAAAAAAAATAACCAAAATTAAAATGTAAGTTATCCCTCATTTTTCCTTAAAAATATAACAACAATTTAAACTGTCATCCCTATTTTTTGTGGAACAGAAAATTCAAAGGATCTACGAATTCTTTAACAAAAAAGCCGGATAATTTCTTACCCGGCTTCTCATAAAAACTTAAAACGATTATCTTCTGTCGCCCATAATTCTTAATAAATTCAAGAACAGGTTGATAAAATCAAGATAAAGTGTCAATGCACCGGAAATGGCTTTGCGTGCAAGCATATCTTCACCGTCTGATGAAAGATAAATCGCGCGAATGCGTTGTGTATCAAACGCAGTTAATCCCACAAACACAGCCACACTGATGTATGATAAAACATAATACATCGCCGGGCTTTTCAAGAAAATATTAACAATGCTTGCAATAATCACACCCCATAAGCCCATAATCATAAATGAGCCTAATGATGTCAAATCACGCTTTGTGGTGTAGCCCCATATACTCATCGCCCCGAACGTGCCCGCAGTGATTAAAAATACGCGCGTCATTGAAGAAGCGGTATAAATCAGCATAACCGGCGCAAGTGAAGCGCCCATTAAAGCCGAAAATCCCCAGAAGATACCTTGAACCTGCGTCAAGCTTCCGCGTGAAACAGCGTGGTTAAAAAACAAAACCAAAATAAGCGGTGCCAAAAAGACAAGCCAACCCAAACCGCTTAAGCCCGTTTGCGTAAAAAACAGATTAAAGAGCGGTGTGTTTAACACTCCCCAAGCTGCTATTGCCGTTAAAACAAGACCGGCAGCCATATAGTTATAAACTTTAAGCATATAAGAACGCAAGCCTTCGTCCACACCGGCACGTTCCACAGCAGGCGTATATGATTTGATTTCCATATTGTATCCTTTCTTTTGTGTTTTCGATGTGTATAATATAGGAATGTTTTGTTAAAAAATCAATAACAAACTTTTTTATAGCGGCAATTTTATTTCTACCCTCAAACCACCCAGCGGACTGTCTAACAACTTAATTGTACCGCCGTGTGAACGCACAATATCTTTTGTAATGGCAAGCCCCAATCCGATACCGCCGGTTTCTTTGTTGCGCGATTCTTCTAATCGATAGAAAGCCTTAAACACTTCCTCTCTTTTTTCTTTGGGAATTCCCGGTCCATCGTCATCAACCGTTATTTCCAAACGATTTCCCGCCGCTTCTAACTTAACCTCAATATTTTTAGCATACCTGCACGCATTTGATATAATGTTTGTAATCATACGTTTTAAGGCTTGTTCGCGCCCTAAAATTAAACGGATATTTTCATTTGGCTCATATTTTATCTTATTTTTGTTGTTTTTAAATTTACCGACAACACCAACAATCAGAGCGTTCATATCCACTTCAACGCTTTTTTCCTGTCCATCGCCGCGCGCAAATGAAAGATACCCTTCAAGCATTCTTTCCATTTCCGTAACATCTTCCAAAAACGCCTTGTTTTCGTCTGTTTCTTCTGCCATGGCAAGAGAAAGTTTCATACGTGTCAAAGGTGTACGCAGGTCATGTGAAACACCCGCAAGCATTTGCGTTCTCTCATTTATTTGCCTTTTAATACGCTCTTTCATTTTATTAAATGCAACACCGGCTTTTCTCACCTCGATAGACCCGTATGGCTTAAAACTTGTGTCCACACCCTTACCGAAGCTATCCGCCGCATCGGCCAGTTCACGGATTGAACGCGCTTGAATTCTCAAAAACAATGCTGAAACACCAAAAAGCAAAAATGATGTTCCAATCATCCAAGCAATAAAACCAAACAATGATGAGTTAAAAATATTTTTTATGGGCGTCGTAAATTGATATAACCCATCTTTTGTATCAACAATTGCGACCAAATTTTTCTTATCTTTCATATAAAGATTTGTTTTCGCATCCGGAAACTTTGCTCTTAACCCCTTTTTTAAGAACCCGGTGACGAGCTTGTTTTTTTTCACATCACTCAAAACTTTATATTTTTCATCATCAACAGAATATTCAACTTCAAGCCCATAAATGCTTTTTGCTATTTTTTTTATTTCCACAAAACCACTCGGATTTTGTTCGTGCAGGCGCACAACAAAAGCCATATTTGCGCTTAAATTGTCTGATAATTTTTTTCCAACCTTTCCCCAGCTACTGTGGAAATAGGCCACAACGGAAACAATTTGTACAACAACAAGCGGCACAATAATCAAAAGCATCGTTCTGAAAAATAGTGTTTTAGGCATAAACTTTTGGCGCAAGTCATACACTTTATCGTCAATTTTGCTCGGCAGTGTGATACGCATTTTTTATCCTTTGCTTTTATTCCGGAAGCAGCATATAACCTTTACCGCGAATCGTTTGTAAATAGCGCGGATTTTTTGAGTCTTTTTCTATTTTTTTTCTTAATCTTGTAATTTGCACGTCTATTGATCGCGGATTATTGTTTGCACCTAAAATGTCGGCCAGTTTTTCACGTGTAAAAATCTGTCCTGCTTTTTGTCCCAATACCATTAAGAGTTGCTGTTCAACGTTCGTTATATGTATAATTTCTCCTGCCATATTTTTAAGTTCTTTTGAATTCATATCATAAACAATCGAACCAAAACTTAAAACTGTCTTTTCTGCTGTTTTTTGAGGGACACGCTTTAAGATGCTTTTAATCCTTAAGACGAGCTCTTTGGGTTCAAAAGGCTTTGGCAGGTAGTCGTCAGCCCCTTGTTCAAAGCCATATATTCTACTATCCGTCTCACCCATTGCCGTCAACATCATGACCGGCACATTGCTTTCCTGCCTTATTTGTTTTAAAAATTCAAACCCGTTAAGACCGGGCATCATCACATCTAAAACAATCAAATCAAAATGATATTGATTTAAAAACATACCCGCCTCAAATGCATCTTTGGCCAGACTTATCACAAACCCCTGCTCACGCAGAAAACGCCCCAACAAAGAGCGTAATCTGGTATCATCATCCACCACAAGGATATGTGATTTTTCTTCTGTCATTTATTTTTTGGACTTTTGTTTCTTTTTTGTTGTTTTTTTGGATGCTGCTTTTTTAGCCGCTACCTTTTTTTCTTTTTTCGGCTCGGCTTCTTTTTTGATGACAATTTTTGCCTCAACCGTTTTTACTTTTTCTGACATCTTAATAACATTAAGGCTTTTTTGAAAATACTGATAACCGGTGATAAACGTTAAAATACCAGCGATCCAAAGCAACACTTCCCCTATTCCGTTCCAGTGCCAAAAGCCGTTAAACATCATCATTGACAAGGCTGTCATTTGAAAACCCGTTTTCCATTTTGCAAGACGCGTTACCGGAAGCCCTGCATTCACTTCACGTAAAAATTCTCGCAATCCCGAAACCAAAATTTCTCGGCAAAGAATCACAAATGCCGGTATATAACTGATTTTGTATGAAAGCATTTCAGGTTTTGCAAGCACCAACACGAGCGCAGAAGAAACAAGGAGCTTATCTGCTATCGGATCAAGCAATCTACCTAAGGCTGATGTTTCACCACGAGAACGTGCTAAATAGCCGTCAAAATAATCTGTGATCGACGCAATCACAAACAAAACTGCTGTAAACATCTGCCAAGCAAATGAGTTAATATAGAGCGTTAAAAAGATAACAGGAATCACAACAATGCGTGATATTGTCAGCAAATTAGGGAGATTATACATGTTTTATCACCTTTATAAAAATAAAAATTTGTTCGAACTTTTTTATTATAAATTAAAAAAATTATTTATGAAAGTATTTATATATTTTTTCAGCTGTTTTTTTGCTTATGCCTTCAACTTTTTGCAAATCTTTGATTTCGGCGGCTTTAATTTCATCAACCGAACCAAAAAAAACAAGCAAATCTTTTTTCCTTTTGGGACCGACCCCCTCAATACCGTCTAACCTTGATTGATACATTGACTTTTCTCTTTTTCTTCGGTGTGTTCCAATAGCAAATCGGTGTGCCTCATCACGAAGCGTTTGCAAATAAAAAGCAAGTGCTGAGCGATATTCAAGCTCAAAACTTTCCTTTCCCTTTTGATGATAAAATTCCTTGCCGGCATTTCGTTCGGGACCTTTTGAAATCGCAATTATATTAATCCCTTCTAAATCGTCGTTTTTCAGTGCCTCGTGTACAGCATTCAACTGTCCAATGCCACCATCAAGCAAAACAACATCCGGTCTGTTTTCGTCTGTTAAATGTTGAAATCTTCGTTTTAAGACCTCTTTCATCATCGCAAAATCATCGTTTTTCTTGTCTGTATATTTGATGTTAAAAGTCCGATAAGCTTTCTTATCAAAACCCGAAGGTGTCGCCACAACCATAACGCCTACAGCATAAGAGCCCTGATTATGTGAATTGTCATAAATCTCTATACGCTCAGGAATCTTTTTTAGCTCAAAAACTTCTGCCATTTCTATCAAATTTTGCTTAATACTTCTTGTTTCGCTGATTTTTCTTTCAAGCGCCGCCTTGGCGTTTAACACGGCATTTTCAATCAGTTTTGCCTTATCACCGCGGTCAAAGGTCAATATTTTTGTTTTAAGTGCTTCTTCTAAAAAAAGTTTATTTTCAAAATCATGTGAGATGTAAATTTCTTTTGGCGGCAGATGGTTTGAATAAAATTCAGAAATAAAGGCTTCCAAAATTTCACCGGGTTCCGCATCTTCGGTTTGTTTTGGAAAATACGACACATTGCCATAATTTTGCCCGCCACGATAGATAAAAACTTCAATCGAGGCCAAACCTTTTTGCTGGTATAACCCGATCACATCAACCGAGCTCAATTTGCTGTATAAAACAGATCCCCCACTCTGCACCGCGCTTAAAGCTTTGATTTTTTCTCTTAAAGCAAGAGCTTGCTCATAGTTTAAATTTTCACTTTCCTCCAACATTTTTTGCGACAGTTCTTCCTTAATGTTCGTATCTTTTCCTTTTAAGAAAGCAATTACATTTTCGACTTGTTTTCGATAATTTTCTTTTGAAATCATCTGAACGCAAGGACCTGAGCAGCGTTTAATCTGGTAAAGCAAACAAGGCCTTGTCCTGTTAGAAAAAACCGAATCCGCACATGAGCGGAGCATAAACACTTTTTGCAATATATCCATCACGTTTGACACTGCACCGACATTGGCAAACGGCCCGAAAAACCGCGCCTTATCGTTTTTTTTGCCTCTGTATTTTTTTAAGGCAGGGAAATCTTCTTTTTCATCTATCATCAAATAGGGAAAAGACTTATCGTCTTTGAGCAAAATGTTAAATTTCGGGTGATAACGTTTAATTAATTCGTTTTCAATCAAGAGCGCGCCCGCCTCATTTGACGCCACAATAAACTCCATCGAATCTATAAGCGCCACCATTCTTTTTAGGCGTTCAGGTAATTTTTCGAATTTTGTATACCAAACAATACGTTTTTTGATGTTTTTGGCTTTACCGACATACAAAACCTCACCCGAAGCCGAAATCATCCGATAGACGCCCGGATTTTCGGGAGCAATTTTAACGTTTTTTCTTAAAACTTCAAGTCCGCGTTTAATATCACTCATGGTTTATATATAATCCTTTTTTATCCCCTAAGGCAATAAAAAACTTGCCATAAAATAAAAATTTGTTGTATAAAAATTTGAAGAAGGAGAACAAACATGCCCTCATCTATTTGCATACACAATGCCACCGTTTTAAACGGTTTTACCACCATGAAAAACTGTGCGGTTTTCATCAAAGAAAATAAAATCGTTGATGTGTTTAACGAAAGTCGGTTTTTGAAAAAGACTTTTGATAAAAACACCGTTATTATTGATGCCAAAGGCGCTTACATCACCCCCGGTTTGATTGATACCCACATTCACGGCATTAAAGGTTACGGCGTTGAAGATGCAACCGAAAAGTCCATTTTAAAAATGTCCGAAGCCTTGACACAATACGGCGTAACCTCTTTTATTCCAACTCTTTATACCCAATCGAAAGATAAAATGCTCAAATCCATCAAAGCCATTGTTTCAGCTATGGGCAAAGAAAAAGGTGCACGTATTTTAGGTATACACCTTGAGGGACCCTTTATTTCAAAAGAGCGCTTAGGCGTTCAAAAAGAAGAAGATGTTCAAACTCCGAATATTGCTCTTTTTGATGAGTTTTTTAAAGCTTCCCAAGGCCACATCATCAATATGACCGTTGCCCCTGAAATCAGAGGTATGCGCGAACTTGCCTTATATGCCGTTTCCAAAGGTGTTGTTTTGCAGGCCGGTCACACCAACGCTACCTATGCACAAATGATTGAAGCTATGCAAACACGTATTTTTCATGTCACGCATCTTTTTAACGCCATGAGTCGTATGCATCATCGTGACCCCGGCGTTGTCGGTGCGGTGTTTATCCACCCTGAGCTTTCCTGTGAAATTATTGCTGACGGTATTCATATCAACCCTGAAATCATCAAGTTTTTACTTACCTGTAAATCGCTTGATAAAGTTGTTTTGGTCACCGACTCTTTAAAGCCGACCAAACAAACTTCATCTAAACTTATTGCTAATGGTGAAGAGGTATATCTTGATAAATGTTTTTACCGTAAGTCTGATAATGCCATCGCCGGCTCAGCCTTAACCATGATTGACAGCGTTAAAAACATCGTGTCCTATGGTTTTCACTTAGAACAAGCCATTCATATGGCCTCAACCAATCCGGCACGCATTATGAAGCAGGAACATTTAGGTATTATTGCACCGGGTTATGATGCTGATCTTGTCATTTTAAGCGAAAAGCTCAATGTTTTATACACCATCATTCAAGGCAAAATTTTTCAGAAAGGAAAACCCTTATGCGTTTAATCATCAAACAAAACAAACTTGAAGCTTGTCTTTGGGCAGCAAAGCACATCGCACAAAAAATCAATGATTTTAAACCCACAAAAGATCGACCTTTTGTTTTGGGCCTGCCCACGGGCTCCACACCCCTTGACACATATGCAGAGCTTATTAAAATGAACAAAAAAGGTGACGTATCTTTTCAAAATGTTGTTACCTTTAATATGGATGAATATTTAGGTCTTCCTGCCACCCATGAACAAAGCTATCACTATTTTATGTACCATAACTTTTTTAATCATGTTGATATTAAAAAAGAAAACATTCATATCTTAGACGGTATGGCCAAAGACCCTCAAAAAGAATGTGAAAATTACGAAAAAGCCATCAAAAATGCCGGCGGCATTCACATCTTTTTAGGCGGCGTCGGCGAAGATGGGCATATTGCTTTTAACGAGCCTTTCACCTCGCTTTGCTCTCGCACACACGTTCAGCCCCTGACGCAAGATACCATTAAAGTTAATTCCCGTTTCTTTGATTTTGACACATCAAAAGTACCGACCAAAGCTTTAACGGTCGGTGTTCAAACCATTATGGATGCTGATGAGGTTTTGATTTTAGCATTCGGTCCAAACAAAGCCAAGGCTCTTTATCACGGTATTGAAGGAGCTGTTTCGCATATGTGGACGATTTCTGCCATTCAAATGCATAACAATGCCATCATTGCCTGCGATAGAAAAGCCGCAAGCGCCCTTTCAAAAGAAACGATTGACTACTTTTGCGACATCGAAAAATAGTTTTTTCTTGTCAATCCTTTAAAAACATGCTATACTTATCTTGAAAAAGTATTAGTAGGGTTGAATTTTGTGTATTATGTGAAGTTTGGGTTTTTGCCTTTAACATCACTTGCCTGTTGGAGTGCTTTTTCCCTTTTTGGAATTTAAATAAAAATAAAATATGGTCCTATCAATCATTGGCGTAGTCACCGCGATAGCGATTGTCTACGCCATCCTTGATGCCTCCGGTATCATGGATTTGATATGGGAGATTTTGGGGGTAATGTTCTTTGGTTACTTCCTAAGTCTCGGGGTAGGCACTCTTGCCTCTTGGCTCGGTGCCTCCTATGAAATTTTCCAGAAGTGGTCTTACATTATCATGTTGGCCCTTCTGGCTATCGATCTGATTAAGCGATTTTTCAGATAGCAAGTGATCGTTCCGTGTTTTTTTAAGGCCCTTAAAAGCTAAAAAAAACACGGAACTTTTTTATTTAAAATTTCAAAGGTCAGTAATCTCTTTGAATGATAAAATCAGCTAAATCTTTTAATACATCAGCCTTATTGCCAAAAACGTCAAGTGCCTCTTTCGCCTCAAGTGTTAAGTGAGCTTCTATTTTTTTTGCCTCATTAAGCCCTAAAACCGAAACAAACGTTAATTTGTTGTGATCGTCGTCTTTTTTTAAGGTTTTTCCAACCTTTTTTTCATCGCCTGTCACGTCTAAAATATCGTCTGAAATCTGAAATGTCTGACCGATTTTGCGGGCATATATTCTTAAAGCTTCAAGCTCTTGAGGACTTGCTTTTCCGATGACAGCTCCTGCCTCACATGCATATTTTAGTAAGCAACCCGTTTTCATTTTTTCAATGTTTTCAATTAATTTTAAGGGTTCTTTTTCCTTTTTTGCCTTTTCGGCATAAAGGTCGAGCATCTGCCCTGCAATCATACCGTCAACTGCACCGGCACCTTTTGCTAAAAGCTCTACAAGCTTGACTTTTGTCGCCGGCTCATAATCCGAATCGGCTAAAAGCTCAAAAGCAAAAGTCAAAAGTCCGTCACCTGCTAAAATAGCCGTCGCCTCATCAAAAGCTTTGTGACAGGTTGGTTTACCACGCCTTAAATCGTCATTATCCATGGCAGGCAAATCATCGTGTATTAAAGAATATGTGTGGAGCATTTCAAGTGAAGCCGCAGCCATAAACGCTTTTTCTTCTGATATGTCAAACAACCCCGCACACGTCGTCACCAAAAATGGCCTTAACCTCTTACCGCCATTTAAAACAGCATATTCCATCGCCTCAACGACTCGTCTTTCAGGACCTTCAACCTTCAAAAAAAGAGGTTTTATTTTTTCGTTAAAGCTTAAAGAAAAGTCTTTAATTTTTTTTACAATATCACTCATTTGAGATGTCTTCATCAAGCGGCTTTAGTTCTAAAGCACCGTCTTTGCCTGCTTCAATTTTTTCAATTTTAAGCTCAGCTTCTTTTAAGCGCTCTTCGCAAAACTTTTTAAGCTTGACGGCCTTTTCATACGCTTCAACCGCATCATCAAGCTTAATCTGCCCTGTTTCCAGCTCACGGACGATTGTCTCAAGCTTTTGCATTGCATCTTCAAATGTTAATTTTTCCTGTGCCATTTTAATAACCTTTCTTTTTATTTTTTTACTTCTCTTTTGGCTCTAAATCAATACCTTTTGTTTTTTTATAACAATTTGCCACATTTAAATCATTTACACCTATCTTATTTTTTAATCAAAAAGGAGGAAAAAATGAACTTTAAGAAAACAGCAGCTCTTTTAAAAGCAATAGCAAATATTAAAAGACTTGAAATTCTAGTTTATTTAAGCCATGATGAATTGTCTGTCGGTGATTTGGAAAAAAAACTCGATTTAAGCCAATCGGCACTTTCCCAACACTTAGCTGTTTTGCGTGCGGCTCAAATTGTTCAAACACGCCGCTCAAAACAAAAAATTTTTTATCGTTTGGAAAACACACTGATTAAAAAGGTATTAAAACTTTTAGCAAAGGACTAAAAAATGGCAAAAATTTCTTGGCGCGCCGGCACATTACTTGCCCCCCTCCCGCCGGCACTTATTTCGTCGGGCACGCTTGATAAACCTAATGTAATGACAGCCGCTTGGACAGGAATCATTGCTTCCGATCCTGTTTTGACTTATGTTTCAATTCGCCCATCACGTTTTTCACATGAAATCATTTCAAAAACCAAAGAGTTTGTCATTAACGTGCCAAACTTGCCACTTGCGAAAGCAACAGATTTTTGCGGTGTTAAATCCGGCCGTAATATAGATAAATTTAAGGTTTGCGGCTTAACGGCGGGAAAATGCGATAAAATTTCAGCCCCTCAAATCGTCGAAACACCCATATCTCTTGAATGTAAGGTTATTGATATCAAAACTTTCGGTACGCACGATATGTTCTTGGCTGAAATTGTCGGGGTTAATATTGATGATAAATACATCAATAAAAATGGTGCTTTAGACGTTGAAAAAGCAGGCTTAATTGCTTATGCACACGGTTTTTATTACACTTTAGGACGCAAACTCGGCAAATTCGGCTTTTCTGTTGAGAAGAAAAAAACCATCAAAAAAAGAAAAGCCCGCGAGCAACAAAAATAATCTTGACAAAGAGCGTAAAATATGAAAGAAGATTTTCTAATCTTTGTTGCGCTCTTAGCTCAGCTGGATAGAGCAACAGCCTTCTAAGCTGTGGGTCGGGCGTTCGAATCGCCCAGAGCGCGCCAATAAAAAAGCCGTCCTTTTAGGATGGTTTTTTTG
>Ga0310690_10000613_pt1 | contig 73262 bp, 60 predicted proteins | sample AusTroGonzalo_MG_2_FD_207661 | JGI IMG/M metagenome (GOLD analysis project Ga0310690, IMG submission 207661) | Bovine rumen microbial communities from tropical cattle in Woodstock, Queensland, Australia - Gonzalo_04 (v2) (version 2) | ecosystem: Host-associated > Mammals > Digestive system >...
ATCCAAGCTTGTTCTGACCATGTTCGCCCTCATCAAGACGAATCAACCATACTCACCTGAAATTGTTCACAACTATGTTGAAAAATTCTCACTAAAACCCATTGCCATATCATAAGAATAGGGGGAGGCCCGCCATGACTCCGAGGGGGAGAGAAAAAACAGCTGTTTCGGTTTTTTATGTATTTTTGCCATGATCGATTTCAATACAAAGAATCCCCTCATGCCATGAAGCGTCTTCTTTTCATTATCCCTTTGCTCTTGATAATCGGTTGCCAAAAGCAGCCCCCGCAGCCGCAATGGAACCTCACCCATACCGCCCCCGCCCAGATCTGGGAGGAGTGCTATCCTTTGGGTAATGGTCACCTCGGCATAATGCCCGATGGTGGTATTGATAAGGAAACCATCGTGCTGAATGATATCACATTATGGTCGGGTGCGCCAAGTGATGACAGCAACCCTTTGGCTTTGCAGTCGTTGCCCGAGATTCAAAGATTGTTGAAAGAAGGCAAGAATGATGAAGCCCAAAACCTGATGTATGAGACCTTTGTCTGCGGTGGTGCAGGCTCGGGCCATGGTCAAGGCGCCACGGTACCCTTTGGCTGCTACCAGACCTTGGGCAATATGACCATCGAATACCAATATCCCAGCGATGATTCCGTAACCCATTATCAAAGAACGCTTTGCCTTAATGATGCCACCCATAAGGTTTCTTTTGACAAAGGTGGTCAACACTACGAACGAGAAACCTTTATTTCCCGCGTAGACGATGTCGCAGTGATAAAAGTTAAGGTCCCTGAGTCCGTCGAAGGGCCGACATTAAAAATATTTCTTTCCCGTCCCGAAAAAGCTGAAGTCGTATCCTATGCCGACAGCAGCATCATGTTTGGCCAACTGGATAGCAACGTTGAAGGCGTAGAAGGGATGAAATATTACGTCAAAGCCGAAATCGTCAGGCAAGCCGATGAAACCATCATCTATTTCTGCGCTGCTACCGATTTCATGTGCGACAATCCCGAGACATACGTCAACGAACACCTGCAAAAAGCCATTGAAAAAGGCTTTGAGGCAGTGAAAAACGACCATTTGAAAGCCTATCAAGAGCTTTTTAACCGCGTAGAATTGCAAATTGGCGAGCCAAAAGAGAATCAATATTTTACCTTGGAAGAGCATTGGCGGGACTTTCTTGTAAATGACGACCCTTGGCTGCCCGTGTGCTATTTTCATTTTGGCCGTTATTTGCTCATCAGCTCCACGCGCGAGGACTTGCTGCCACCCAACCTGCAAGGGCTGTGGGCCAACACTATCCAGACGCCTTGGAACGGCGACTACCACCTCAACATCAACGTGGAGATGAACCACTGGCCCTGCGAGGTCTGCAACCTATCGGAGCTGCATCTGCCATTAATTCACTTTGCCGAAGGACTGATGGAGTCGGGTAGTAGAACGGCTCAATCGTTCTATGGTGCCCGAGGCTGGACGGCTCATGTGGTCTGCAATCCGTGGGGCTTCACGGCACCGGGCGAGCATCCTTCTTGGGGTGCGACCAACACGGGCGGGGCTTGGCTGGCCTTGCATGCTTGGCAGCATTATCAGTTCACACAAGATACGGCATTCCTGAAAGAAGCTTATCCATTAATGAAAGAGGCAGCCCTTTTCTTCCTCGATGCGATGATTGAGGAGCCCGAATATGGCTGGCTCGTCACTGCCCCGACCACTTCGCCCGAGAATGCTTTCTACCTTAACGACAGCACCGTTGTCAGCGTGTGCATGGGCAGCACCATGGATGTGCAGATTGTCAGCGAGTTGTATGATGCGGTTTGCCAGTCGGCGGAGATTTTGGGTGTAGACGAGGCTTTCTCTGACAGCCTGCAAACCGCAAAATCCCATTTTCCACCCATGCAGGTCAGCGAGCAAGGTTATTTGCAGGAATGGTTGAAGGACTACAAAGAGGTGGAGCCACAGCATCGTCATGTGTCGCATCTGTTTGGGTTGTATCCTGGCACAATGCTGACCCCATCGAAGACGCCCAAACTAATGGATGCTTGCCGTCAGACCTTGCTCCGTCGTGGCAACGAGGGCACAGGTTGGTCACGGGCATGGAAAATCTGTTTCTGGGCGCGTCTTCATGACGGCGACCATGCTTATCGTCTTTTGAGGAACCTACTCGAGCCAGCTGTTCATCTCGATGGCAGCCAGCAGGCAGGCACCTATCCCAACCTGTTCTGCGCTCATCCACCGTTCCAAATCGACGGCAATTTTGGTGGCGCGGCGGGCATCGCCGAGATGCTGCTGCAAAGCCATGATGGCGAAATAGAATTACTGCCCGCCTTGCCATCGGTATGGAAGGACGGCCATTTCAAAGGGCTATGCGCCCGAGGTGGCAAGGTGGTAGAATGCACCTGGCGTGATGGCAAGGTTACACATTATTCTATTACTGACAGATAGGCCATGCTTTGGAAAGCATAGATCCCATGCCACGCACTATCCTGCTCGGGGATGACATGCTTTCCAAAATGTCACTTTGTCACCCCAACTGACAAAACCCTGCCATTTTCCACTTTGGCACGAAATATGACAAACCAATGCCGTCAATATTGAAATCTTGGAATTAGAAATCTTGAAATCTTTAAATCTGAATAAATTATGGCAAAATTAGCAATCAAACCTCTGGCCGACCGCGTGGTCATCGAGCCCGCCGCCGCCGAACAGAAAACCGCTAGCGGTATCATCATCCCCGACACCGCCAAAGAGAAACCCCAACAAGGCACAGTAGTCGCCGTAGGTCCCGGCACCAAGGACAACGCCATGACCCTCAAGGTCGGCGACAATGTCATCTATGGCAAATACGCCGGCACCGAGTTCCACCTCGACGGCAAAGATTACATGATCATGCGCGAATCTGACGTCATCGCAATCATCTAAATTTCAAGATTCCAAGATTTCTAATTTCAAAATTTGGTACACCAAAATCTTGAAATCTTGAAATATGAAATCTTGAAATCCAACAATTAAACACTTCAACAGTCAGCAAATAAACAACAAATATCATGGCAAAAGACATTCTTTTCAATATCGAAAGCCGCGACGGCCTGAAGAAAGGCGTCGACGCTTTGTCAAACGCAGTAAAGGTGACCCTCGGCCCCAAAGGCCGTAACGTGGTCATCGAAAAATCGTATGGCGCTCCCCAGATCACCAAGGACGGTGTGACGGTCGCCAAGGAAATCGAACTCAACGACCCCGTCGAGAACATGGGTGCCCAGTTGGTGAAGGAAGTCGCTTCCAAGACCAACGACCTGGCTGGTGATGGTACCACTACCGCCACCGTGCTGGCCCAAGCCATCGTGGCTACGGGTCTGAAAAACGTCACCGCCGGTGCCAATCCTTTGGACCTGAAGCGCGGTATCGACAAGGCTGTGGCCGCTGTGGTGGCCTCGCTGAAGAAGATGGCCGTGAAGGTCGACGGCGACAGCGAGAAGATCAAGCAAGTGGCTATCATCTCCGCCAACAACGACAGCGAAATCGGCGGCCTCATCGCCGAAGCTATGGGTAAGGTGAAACAAGAAGGCGTCATCACCGTTGAAGACGCCAAGGGCATCAACACCTATGTCGACGTGGTGGAAGGCATGCAGTTCGACCGTGGCTACATCTCGCCTTACTTCGTGACCAACACCGAGAAGATGGAAGCCGTCTACGAGAATCCTTACATCCTCATCTACGACAAGAAGATCTCTGTGATGAAGGACTTGCTGCCCGTGCTTGAGAAGACCCTGCAAACCGGTCGCGCCCTCATCATCATCGCTGAGGACATCGACGGCGAAGCTTTGGCTACTTTGGTCGTCAACCGCCTGCGTGGCTCGCTGAAAGTCGCAGCTGTCAAGGCTCCTGGCTTCGGTGACCGTAGAAAAGAGATGCTGGAAGACATTGCCATCCTGACAGGTGGCACCGTCATCAGCGAAGAGAAGGGCTATAAACTTGAGGATGCCACCTTGCAAATGCTGGGTCAGGCCGACAAGGTCAGCATCAACAAGGACAACACCACCATCGTGAACGGTCACGGTGCCAAGAAGGACATCGAAGGCCGTACTGCCCAGATCAAGGCTCAAATCAAGACCACCACGAGCGACTACGACCGCGAGAAGCTGCAAGAGCGCCTGGCCAAGTTGGCCGGTGGCGTGGCAGTCATCTATGTGGGTGCCGCTTCCGAAGTGGAGATGAAGGAGAAGAAAGACCGCGTGGAAGACGCTCTGAACGCCACCCGCGCTGCCATTGAAGAGGGTATCATCCCTGGCGGCGGCGTCGGCTTCATTCGTGCCATCAAGGCCATCGAGAAGATGAAGGGCGACAACGAGGACGAGACCACGGGTATCGCCATCATCAAGCGCGCTTTGGAAGAGCCGCTGCGCCAAATCGTTGAGAACGCCGGCCTCGAAGGCTCGGTCGTCGTCAACAAGGTGAAGGAAGGCAAGGGTGACTTCGGCTTCAACGCCCGCACCGAGGTGTATGAGAACCTCCTGCAGACCGGTGTCATCGACCCCGTCAAGGTGTCGAGAGTCGCCTTGGAGAACGCCGCCAGTATCGCTGGCATGCTGCTGACCACCGAGTGCGTCATCAGCAACCACAAGGAGCCCACGCCTCCTACACCTCCGATGCCCATGGGCGGCGGAATGGACGGCATGATGTAATCCATCCTTAATGGAAACGAGCAAAAAGGCCAGCCGCTCCCGCGGTTGGCCTTTTTTTGGTTTTGTCGGTTTGTAGAGACGTGCCATGGCGCGTCTCTACAAAAAAAACCATTAATTTCCCTAAAAAACAACATTTTTCATCATCGTATTCCAAAAAAACCGTATTTTTGCAAGATTAATTATCATTCATCATTTTATAATGACGATAAATACGTTAAAAACCACTATGAAAACATCATTTCTCTCTCATAAATTTAAATTCTTCCTGCCGGTGATGGCAGTGATGATCATCGCATTGATGGCACCCGCCACGGCCTGGGCACAATACAACCCCGATGATGAACAGGAACTGGTTATCGGGGAAAGGGACGGAATGGGAGACAGGGCTACCACAGCAACCGCTACTTGGCCTGTAAACTATTGGACATTTAATAGTGATGGTTCCGATACTGAATGTTCTCCATTTGGCCGTTATCGTGGTTTTGAATATAAAATTTTCCTTTATCCTTCCAATACAGTTAATTTTAGCGGTACTATTTCAAAATTAGAATTCCTGCCTGCCACATCAGGCTTAGCTGGTGGTGCTTGGGAGATTTGGATGAAAGACGTGACGGATACGGAATTGTCTACTGGCACTTCGTTTGCTACATACAAGACGGGAGCCACACAGGTTAGAACTTCTATTATCAATCCTAATGGCTCTGGTAGCCGTTATACCTCTGGTAGTCCTTGCGCTGTTGATCTGTCTACCAATTTTACACATAATAATGATTATAACTTGATGATTTTGGTTCGTGTAGTAGCGGCCAATACTGGAGGTGATCAAGTAGAAGGCAATAGTTATGGAGTGAAGGCCCATCGTAAGAATCATGGAAGCGGTCGAAAGCTAACTTGGTATGCAAGGAATGATGATAGTGACCCTGGTGAATCAGCAACCACAGCCACAGATTGGCAAGACTATGCAGTTTCTGATGCAGCGCTTCCTGTGATTCGCTGGACTTACACCACCTACAGCATCACCGCCCAAGCCTACCCGCAAAATGCGGGCTGCACGGTGAAGATTGACGATGGCGCAGCGGGTACCAGTGTCAACGGCAGTTATGTCTACGGTACCGAACACACCATCACGGCCACGCCTGCTTCGGGCTACACCTTCATGAACTGGATCGATGGCAGCAACTCACCCATAGTGAATCCTTATACGGTTACCATGGGTGCAGTTGACCGCACCGTCACCGCTTACTTCGTCAACCAAAAGACGAGCACCGACTGGACCTATTTCATCGATGCCATCGGCGACGTGCCTTCCAGCGGCTACACCACCGACGGCGACGGCAACGTCACCATCAGCAACGAGGAAGGCCTTGCATGGCTTGTCAGCGTGGTCAACGGTCTGAATGGCCAGACCGCCAACAAACTCAGCGGCAAGACCATCACCCTCACCGCCGACGTCAACATGAGCGACCATAATTGGGTGCCCATCGGCACGGCGGAACATTCCTTCCAAGGCACCTTCGAGGGCAACGGCCACGTCATCAAAGGCATCACCCGCAGCGACGAGTTCCCGCATAATGGCTTGTTCGGCTATGTGGACGGCACGGCCAACATCAAGGACGTGGTGGTCGAAGCCGCACTCACCGGCAACAGCCTTGCCACGGGCGCCGTGGTGGGTACCTTCGCCAGCTCCGGCACTATCAGCAATGTGGAAGGCGCAGGCACCCTCACTGGTGGCGCGCTCACCACGGCCATCGGCGGCCTCGTGGGCAACAAGACGGGCGGCACCATCCACTCGTCGTTTGCCGTGGCCACACTCGAAAGCGACCATGAAGCCACCATGGGCGGCCTTGTGGGCACCAACACCGGCAACGTCTACAACAGCTAAGGCAACGCCACCCTCAGCGGCAGCACCACCAGCAAGGGCGGCCTCGTGGGTAGCAATGCCAGCGGCAGCACCATCGAGAACTGCTACGCCGCAGGCATCGTCAGCGGCGTCTCAGCTTTCGCCGGCAGCAACAGCGGCACCATCCAGTACTGTTATACCGACGCCGTCGGGGCAGGTTATGTGGGTACAAGCTCCACCCTCGATAGTTGCGGCACCTACAGCGCAGTGCAGTCGAGCATCAAGCACCTTGATTATATGTACCGCGACAACCTCGTAACGAAGAACACCAATACTTATGTCGGCAAGAAAGACGCCATCGCTGATGGCATCAGCGTTTACGTCGGCAGGCACATTCCCGTGTGGAACGGCTTGGTGAGCGCCTTGAACCAATGGGTGAGGAAGAACAAGACGGCGAGTGGCCTCAACATCAGCGACCTCACCTCATGGCATCGCCCGCTGACGACCAACATCAACAGCGACCTGCCCGTGCTGGCCTTCCCGATGGACAACGCGCTGGCTACTTTGAACAGCGACAAGAAATTCCTGCAATATGGTTCCAACCAGCCCAGCAGCAACGGCATTGACGGTCTGTTGTCGGCCTACAACGATGACGGCAGCGGCGATCCCGAGCCTGCCGCCAGCATCTTCCACTATGGCAAGGCCACAAATGTGGTTAACAAGCCTACAGCCAATGTCCATGTCTACATCCAGGAAGACGCCGTGCTGCTGCAATCCACCAGCAAAACTGAGGGCGATTTCACGGCCACCGTGGGTGTCACCTTCGACAACAGCGACCGTGGTGCCCATGCCTACGACTTCTGGGGCAACCTGCTCAACTACGACTGGCACCTGCTGTCGACGCCGCTGAGCGACCTCAAGACGGGCGCTGAACATGACAACCACGATTCCAATGGCGCCAACTCCCCCGTTGACATCACTGCCATCGGCGGCTACTTCCCCGACGACCTCATCGTTCCTGACAGCGACGATCCGAACTATAACCCCGCCGTGGGTGGCACCATCAAGTGGGACTTCTACACCTATTATGAGCCGGATTACCACTGGATCAACCTGAAACGCAACAAGAATAACCACTATCACTCTGATGGTGGCGAGCGAATCATATACAACGAGCCCGACCAGGATATAGACAATAGTAGCGCCTACTACATCCCAGGCAAGGGCTACGAGATGGCCATCAACCAGGACACCTACATGAACGCCACGGGCAAGCTCAACAAGGGCGACGTGAGCATCACGCTCACCAACAGCGAGCCCGTCGGCACCAACTACGCCAAGGGCTGGAACCTCGTGGGCAACCCCTACCAAGCCTACCTCGACATCGACGATATTGGCTACGACCCCATCTACACCTACGACGCCGACCAGGGCATGTTTGTGCCCTACACAAAGACAGCTTCGGAGAACCCGGCCATCGTCTCGGAATTCATCCACCCGCACCAGGCCTTCTTCGTACATGCCTCCAGCGATGGTGAGACGCTGACCTTCACCCAGGACATGGCCACCACCGAGTCGGCGGCAGGCTCCTACTTCCGCGAGAAGGTCAACTACCCGCTGGTGAACCTCTTTGCGGACGACGAAGAGGGTCACCGCGACCTCACCGTCATCGAGTTCCACCGTCCTGAGCTGGGCGGCGCATCCAAGCTCGACTACATGCGCACGGCGCCGTTCAGCCTGGCCGCCCACTATGCGGGCAAGAGCTACGGCATCCTCTTCGCCACGGACGACATCGAGCGCGTGCCGGTGAAATTCAAACCCACCGAGAGCGGCCGCATCACCCTGACGTGGAGCACCCACAACGGCGAGTTCAGCATGCTGAACCTCATCGACAATAAGCTCGGCGTGCAACACAACATGCTGGCCAGCAACAGCTACGTCTTCGAGACCTCGCCCGACGACTACAGCTCGCGCTTCTACATCACCTACGAATGCTCGGGCACCGGCATCGACGAAAACGACCCCTCGACAGGCTCAGGGTCCGGTTCGACCTTCGCCTATATTAATAATGGTAACATCGTCGTGGATGTAGAGACGTGCCACGGCGCGTCTCTACAGATCATCGACGTGTTGGGTCGTGTGCTGTACAGCAAGAATCTTGATGGGGGAGACGCGGCATGCCACGTCTCTACAGACAGATTCGCCAAGGGCGTATATCTCCTCCGCTTATCTAGTAACCAGGGCGTGAAGACCCAAAAAATCGTGGTGCAATGAACAGGAAACAATTAGAAAAACATACAGCGATGAAAAAGAGAATCGTTTGCATTATTATAACATTGTTTATGGTCGTGGGTACAGCCACGGCGCAGGTGTTCATCATGGAGGAAGACGATGGCTTCAACCTTAGAGACCCCAGCGGTGATATTGGTTTCAACGTGATGGTCAATTCCCAGGATGTCAACAACGACCAGTTTATCCCGATAGGAGAGGGCGTTTTGCTGCTGTCGGGCATGGCAGGGGCATACCTGTTGCGACGACGGAAAAAGGAATAATTCCATCTTTGTAGAGACGTGCCATGGCGCGTCTCTACAGGCATTTATTACCTAAAGAGACGGTGCTTGCGCCGTCTTTTTTATTTATGTCGCAATTTTTCCTATTTTTGCAAGTTATTAATACCCATTAATCCCAGAAAATGGCCGAAAACAAAAAAGATAGGACGATAACGATGGCGAAGCTCCGCAAGTGGATTTCGCTGAAGAAGCTCAACCGCAAATATGACTTCCTGATGTTGCACGACGAGAGCGGTCGTCCTATGCTTAATTTCAGGCTCAACCTCTTCTACCTCTTTTTGGTGATTGTCGGCATGGCCTTGTTGCTCATTGTCATCACAGGTCTCATCATCGCTTTCACGCCTTTACGCGAATACATCCCGGGCTATACCGATACCAACCTCAACCGTGAGGTCTATCTGCTCAACCTCCGTGCCGACTCGCTCGAAAAGGAGATGCAGAAGAAAGACGTCTATTTCCAGAACCTGCAAAGGGTCATCGAGGGCTACGACTTTGCCGCCGACAGCACTTTGTCTTCTCTCAACATCTATGAGCCGCTGCCGAAAGGCGTCACCGACACTATCACGCTGAAGAAATCGAAACAGGACAGCATCCTGCGTGCCGAATACGAGGCCCAGAACCAGTACAACCTCTTTGGTTCCGACTATATTCCGCCTGCCAAGCCTAGCTCTTTGGTGAAGAACTTCTTCGTGCCCCTCAACGGTTCGATTGTGAATGTCTTCAACCCCGACAACGGGCATTTCGGCATCGACATCGCCACCGATGGCGACCAAATCATCAATGCCACTTTGGACGGCACCGTGGTTTTCGCCTCATGGAGCATCAACAATGGCTACTGCATCGGTATCCAGCATGCCGACAGCTATTTCTCTGTGTATAAACACAATGCCACGCTGTTGAAAAAAGAAGGCGACTACGTCAAGGCAGGTGAGGCCATCGCCATCTTGGGCAAGTCGGGCGAGGCAGAGGAGGTGGAACACCTCCATTTCGAGTTGTGGCACAACGGCATCGCCATCAACCCCGCTGACTATATGACAATTATTCAACCCGCAGATAAATAAAATTCCTTATCTTTGCGCACTTTTTCACCAAATAAAGCTGGAATATGACTATATTAATAAAGGTACTGCAGTTTTTCCTTTCCCTCTCCATACTGATTTTCGTCCACGAATTGGGCCATTTCCTTGCCGCCAAGGCCTTCAAGACCCGCGTCGAGAAGTTTTATCTCTTCTTCGACTGGGGCTTCTCGCTGTTCCGTTGCAAGAAGGTGAACGGCAAGTGGCGCTTCAAGTTCTTTGCGAAGAATGTGCCCGAGAAATACACCGTGACTGAATACCGTGACGCGGCGGGAAAGAAACAGAAAAACTACGACCCCATCGACCTCAGCACCTTGCCCGAGGACGACTGGCGCCGCAGCGACGAAACGGAATACGGCATCGGCTGGTTCCCGTTGGGCGGCTACAACAAAATAGCGGGCATGATCGACGAGTCGATGGACAAGTCGCAGATGCAGCAGCCCCCGCAGCCTTGGGAGTTCCGCAGCAAGCCCGCGTGGCAACGCTTCATCATCATGATTGCAGGCGTGTTCATGAATGTGGTATTGGCTGTGGCCATTTACATCGGTCTGCTGGCCAATGAAGGCGAACAGTATCTGCCAACTGCCGAAGTCAACAAGTACGGCATCTCGGTGGATAGCTTGGGTTATGAGCTGGGTTTCCGCGACGGCGACAAGATTCTGGCCATCGACGGCGAATACGTTGAGAAATTCCAGGACATCCCCATGCAGATCATCCTCGACAAGGTCCAGGCCATCGAGGTGGAACGCGACGGCAAGGACACCGTCATCTATCTTCCCGAGGACGCCGTGACCAAACTGCTTGGTTCTCAGGATGCAGCCTTTATCTCTTATCGCATACCTTTCGTCGTGGCCGATGTCGTGGCCGAATCGCCTGCCCAAGCCGGAGGTTTGCAGAACGGCGATAGGATTATCGGCATTAATGACATCGAAACGCCCTATTATCAGGATTTTGTAAAGAATATCAAACAGTTTAGGAATCAGGATATTACTGTCGTTGTGTTGCGCGATGCCGACACCCTCGCCCTGCCAATGCAACTGACTGAAGAAGGGGTGATTGGCGCCTATTGCCAGACCTACCTGACGGACTATTATGAGCTTGAGACCAAGGAGTATACCTTCCTGGAGGCCATCCCCGCAGGGATTTCTAAGACCTTCACCGAACTGAATGACTACTGGAAGCAGGTCAAGCTCATCTTCACGCCCAAGACCAAGGCCTACGAGAGTGTGGGTGGCTTCATCTCCATCGGCAGGATCTTCCCCGACCAATGGATCTGGAGCATCTTCTGGCGCATGACGGCCTTCCTCAGCATTGCCCTTGCCGTGATGAACATCCTGCCCATCCCGGCCTTGGATGGCGGTCACATCCTCTTCCTGCTCTTCGAGATCGTCACGCGTCGCAAGCCCAGCGACAGGTTCATGGAGGTGGCCGAGACGATAGGTCTCATCATCGTTTTGGGCTTGGTGATCCTGGCCAACGGCAACGACATCATCCGATTGTTCAAGTAAAAAATATCGTGTTGAAAAACAGGGTTTTAATTAAGTGGACTAAAAATTAATTTGCCGAGATAAATACTATTTTCGTAAATTCGCGGTTTCAAACACAATAGCTTTGCCCGTTTTGAAGAAGACCATTCGACATATAGCCCTCCTTGCCATGCTGATGTTTATCTCCATTGGAGTTAAGGCGCAGCAGGCCCCTATGTTCACCAACTATTCCAATTCGTATGCCTATGCCAATGCGGGCTTTGCCGGTATGAGCGAAGGCATTAATGTTATGGGACTCTACCGCATGCAATGGGCGGGCTTCACCGACAACGACGGCAACGAGGTGGCACCTACTACTTTCCTGCTGTCGGGCGACATGCCCATCCGCTTGTTGCACGGCGGCATCGAGTTTTCGCTCATGCAGGACAAGCTGGGCTTCGAGAACAACGTCAACGTGGGCTTGGGCTATTCCTTCCACCTTGATTTGGGTGGCTCTACGCTAGGTATCGGTGTGGCGGGTACCCTGCTCAACCGCACCGTTGATTTCGCAAGCTTGAAACCCAACAATGAAGGCGACCCGCTCCTGCAAGGCTTGGGTGAGGAGAGCGCGATGCTCTTCGATTTCAATGTGGGCCTCTTCTGGCAGATTCCCGAGTCGTTCTACTTGGGCGTCTCGGTCGTCAATGTGCTTGAAAGCATGAGCGCCGCGCTCAACGACAACTCTGAGACCAGCGCCAGCTTCGTCACTGACCGCACTTTCTATGCCGTAGCGGGTTATCCCTTCCAGTTCGAGGATTTGCCTTCATTCACTTTCATCCCGTCGATCAGCGTGATGAGCGACATCGCTTCGACACAATTTAACGCCAGCGCGCGCGTGGTATTTAAAAATGTGTTCTCCTTGGGAGTCAACTACCGCTTCCAGGAGTCTGTAGGCCTGATGGCGGGGGTCTCCATCAAGGATTTTACCATTTCTTATGCATACGATATTAATACGATGGGCTTGGGACTGCCTGGCTCTCACGAGATAGGATTGAGTTATTGTTTCAAGCTTGACCTCGACCGCACGCCGCGCGATTATCGCAGCGTACGTTACCTGTAATTAAATTGTATGGAGTAGAAGTAAGGTTATTTGGAGTTGGGAAAATGTAGCTTTGAAGGATAAATTGGGAAAAAAAGTGGGAAAAAAAATCGGATGAACGACAATAATTTATAATTTTGGCGGTTTTTATGAAGTATCATAGGCTGATAAAACCAGCCAGATTTGAACAAGAAAATAAAGAAATAAAATAGTAATTATATCATTTTCAAAAAGATGAAGAGACTACTGTTCGTGTTTTCCGTGGCGCTGCTGCTCACAGCCTGCGGCAATTCAAACCAAGGCGAGCTCGTTGGAGTGAGAAAGTCCAACAAGACTTTTAATCAGCCTGACCCTTACGGGATGGTGTTCGTCCCGCAAGGCAATTATACCATGGGTGTGGGTGGTGAAGATATCACCGGATCCTACCTGAATGAGCCTAAAACGGTGTCCGTCTCCTCCTTCTTCATGGATGAGACCGAAATCACCAACAACGAGTACCGCCAATTCGTATATTGGGTCAGAGACTCCATCGCAAGAAGAATACTTGCCGACAATTTCCCGGATCGTTATGCCATCACCGAGAGCAAGACGGGTGAGGTGTATGACCCGCCGAGGCTGAACTGGAAGGAAAAGCTCGATTGGAACAGCAAGGAGCAAGAGATCCGCGAGGCTCTTGAGCCTATGTATCTTCCTGAGCATGAGAGATATTTCCGCAGAAAGGAAATTGATGCAAGAAAGTTGTACTACTCCTATTTCTGGTTCGACATGGTCGCTGCCGCCAAGAAGGACTTCTCTGACGACAAGCTCGTGGATAACGACTACTCGCTGGGCGAAGCCGATGCCGGCATCAATGTCGACCGCAAGGGCGCATGGTCTAACCGTAAGCAGGGTTATAGCGACCGTTCGGTCTATGCCCGCTCGGAGGTCATTAATGTCTATCCCGACACACTTTGCTGGATTCACGACTACAGCTATTCCTTCAACGACCCGATGACGGAGAAGTATTTCTGGCATCCTGCCTACGACAACTATCCGGTAGTAGGTGTCACCTGGCAGCAGGCCCGTGCCTTCTGCGTGTGGCGCACCGAGTTGCTCAACGCCTACCTGCGCACCCGCAAGGATGTTGACCTGTCGGAGTTCCGTCTGCCCACCGAGGCCGAATGGGAATGGGCTGCCCGTGGCGGCAAGATGCTGAACCCATATCCGTGGGGCGGTCCTAACGCCAGCAACGCCAAAGGCTGCTTCATGGCTAACTTCAAACCCAGAAGAGGTAACTACCTCGCTGACGGTGGTTTGCGCACCCTCGTGGTGGGCTGCTATCCTCCCAATGGCTGGGGCCTCTACGACATGGCTGGTAACGTCTCGGAATGGACCAACACGGCTTATGATCCCAACTCATACAACTTCACTTGGGACATGAACCCCAACTACACCTACAACGCCAAAGCCGACGACCCGGCTGTCATGAAGCGTAAGGTCGTCCGCGGCGGTTCGTGGAAGGATGTGTCCTACTACCTGCAAGTCACCACCCGCGACTACCAGTATCAGGACTCCGCCAACTGCTACACCGGCTTCCGTTGCATCCAGCCTTATCTGGGCCGCAACAAGGGCGATAACCCGAGAATGTCGAGGGTTTATAGATAATTATCAGAAAATCAATAAATTAAAAATAACAAAAAAATCAATCTATTTAAATTTTATTTGTCATGGCAAAGAAAGAACTTAGCAAATTCCAACAATTCCTCGTTTCGAGAAAGTTCAAAACCTTCATGGGCTACCTCTATGGTTGGGGCGCTTCTGTGGTTATGATTGGTGCATACTTCAAACTGACGCACATCCCTGGCGCTGACTTAATGTTGGCCATCGGTCTGGGTGTGGAAGCTATCATCTTCTTTATGTCGGCTTTCGAACCTCAACATATCGAATATGCATGGGACAATGTGTTTGTCGAACTTGAAGAGGACTGGGACGGCGTTCAGAGAACGCAATTCGCCACCACAGGTGCCACTGGCAGCAAAGGTGCCACTGGCGACATTGAGGAGGCTATGTTGTCCAAGATGTTCGAGAAGATGAACGTCAGCGAAGACACTTTCAAGAAACTCGGCAGAGGTATTGACAAATTGGCTGAGAACGCCGGTCAGATGGCCGACATCTCCAATGCCATGGCCGCTACTACCAACTACGCCAACGCCATGGACCGCGCCACGAAGTCCATCTCTGACTTCTCGACGGCTTATGTCCAAACCAACCAGAAACTTTCCGAGTCATTGGGCAAGCTCGACTTCAGCGCCCTCGATGCCAACACCATCAAGAAGGTGGCCAGCAGCATGACCTCGCTCAACTCCATCTATGAGCTTCAGCTCCAGGGTGCCGAGCAGACTTCAGCCGCCAGCAAGAAGTTGACCGAAACTATGAACAAGTACATGGATAACCTCAACGCTTCATCACAGAACGCCGGTCAGCTCAACCAGCAACTGACTCAGTTGTCACAGCGCTTGGCCGCTTTGAATAACGTCTATGGTGGAATGTTGTCAGCAATGAACATCAAGGCATAATTCTACGCGAACCTGATTGTCAAATATAAAAAAGGAGTAAGAAAATGTCAGGCGCAAAAGAAACCCCAAGACAGAAAATGATCGGTATGATGTACCTGGTCTACACTGCCTTGTTAGCCATGAACGTCTCGAAGGACATCTTGGATGCCTTCGACACGGTGAATTCAGGTGTTCAAACCACCAATATCACGCTTTCGAACCAGATTAACCAGAAATACGCCGCTTTTGAAGAGCAATATGGCTTGGATCCGGAAAAGGTCGGTCCCTATTGGGAGCAAGCCCAGGCATTGAGAGAGGAAGCCACTGACCTCATCAACTACGTCGAGGCACTGAAATGGGATTTGGTGAAAAAGATTGAAGAGAAAGACGCGGCTGAAGCTCTTAGCGATGGCCTTCTGAAGAATGCCGATACTGTCCGCAACGGTCGTAAGATCTATGACATCAACACCTCGAAAGTTAAGTCAAGAGACAACTACAACAAGCCTACCGAGTATATGATGGGTAACCCCGAAGGTACGGGTGTGGCATTTGAACTTTCCCAGAAGATCAAGCATTTCCGTCGTAGTGTGCTGGAAGCCGCTGGCATCGAGCATATTCACGAACTCGGTTTGGTGACCGACAGTGTCTTTGGCCCCAAAGATTTTGTCATGGAACAGACGGGTGCTCCTGAGAGTGCCTTGACCCCGCTCCCGTTGGGAGGCTATTATGCTGCCAAGATGAACTATGACCCCACGGCTAATGACGCTATCTCTCAAGGTTGGGAATATCACAACTTCCACCACACGGTGTTGGTTGCCGATGTCACCCTGCTTAACAAGATTATCTCTGAGGCTGAAACCGCTGAGCTGAATGCCGTCAGCCAACTGATGGCGAACATTCACGCCCAAGACTTCACCTTCGATGAGGTCGGTGCCAGAGTGTTTGCCGAAAGCGGTTATCTGCTCTCCGGCCAGACCTATAAGGCCCAGGCCATGGTGACCGCTTGGAAGAATTCGCAGCTCGTGGCCCGCGTGAAACTCGACGGCGGCCCCGAAAAACAGTACACCAGCAATTCCCAAGGCGTGATTCCGTTGGAATGGAACGTGGGCGTTGGCTCACACAGCTATACTGGTATCATCGACATGCTTGATCCTGCCACCAACCAAATGACGGAATATCCCTTCCAGGGTTCCTTCGTCGTGGCTCCGCCTGCGGTGAGCGTTTCGGCTGTCAAGATGAATGTGGTGTATCGTGGTATCGACAACCCGATTGCAGTGGGTGGCGGTGTCGGTGGCGAAATCAGCGCCACGGCCAGCAGCGGCACCCTGACCAGAACGGGCAACGGTACTTATAACCTGCGTCCTGGTGAGGCCAACGAAGTGACCATCAATGTCTCTTCCGCTGGCTCAAGTCTCGGTAGCATGAAGTTCCGCGTGAAAGACTTGCCGAAGCCTGAAGCAGTCATCCGTAATGTGGTCAACGGCCAGGTGTCAAAGAGCGCTCTGCTTGCCGCCAACCGCGTTGAAGCTGAGATGAAGGACTTCGATTTCGACGGCGTTCACTATGATGTAGTTGGCTACACCTTCCGTTACAAGACCAAGAGCGGTACCACCAAGGAAGCCAAGGCCAACAGCGGAAGTTTTACTGATGAGATCAAGACCGCCATCAGCCAGTCCAATGTGGGCGACATGTTCGTGTTCACGGCCATCCAGGTGAGAGGTAACGACGGCAAGACCAAGACCCTCGAGACCCCCATCGGTATCGAAATCAAGTAATGAACAATCAAAACCTTTATAAGATGAAAAAGACACTTGTTTCCTTGTTGACCCTTGCGGTGCTCCTCGGCAGCCTGAGCCTCAACGCCCAGACGACCGACATCAAGCCGCCGAAGAACAGCATCCTTTCCGGTCAGCAGCAAATCATGAACGAAAAGGCCCCTTCGCCGCTGCCCATCATTGATGAGTCAAACGTCATGTGGAAGAAAACGGTGATTAGGGAAATCGATTTCCGTCAGAAGATCAATCAAGTGTTCTACTATCCCATTAATCCTACCGAGGACTGGAGAAACCTTATCACGGTCATCTATGACGGCATCCAGAGTGGCGAAATCACCGCCTACCGTGTCGAGAACAACATCGACGACATGGTGACGCCGTTGACCTTGGCCGACTTCGAAAAGGAAAACACGAAGATTGGCGACCCGCCGGTCATCTGGAAAGATGGCGAGGAGGTGCCTAACGAAATCGTCTTCAAAGATCGTATGCTCAACGTGACCCGTCTGAGAATCAAGGAAGACTGGTACTTCGACAAGAAATTGTCGCAGTTCCTCGTCCGCATCATCGCCTTGGGTCCCATCGTCGTCGACGATGACGGTGGCCTCTCGCAGGTGTGCTGGGTTCCTTACGAGCCTTCACGCGAGGTACTTGCCAAGGCTTTTGCCTTCAACCGCAACAACTCGGCTCAGCGTCGCACCTATGATGAAGTGCTGCAGAAACGTATCTTCGACAGTTATATCATCAAGGAAGAGAACGTGTACGACCGTTACATCAACTCCTATGCTTTCAACATTGACGCCCTCTACGAATCGGAGCGCATCAAGAACGAAATGTTCGACTTCGAACAGAGCCTTTGGGAGTATTGATGTGTTTCCATCTTAAATCTCAAAAACCCGCTTCGACGAAGCGGGTTTTTTTATTATTTTTGCACTCGATTTTATCCCCCTTCTAAGGGGGTGCCCGAAGGGCGGGGGATTAACTGAACAACTGAATAACTGAACAACTGACAACTGATGAAAGACATCGTATTAAGCGGCATCCGCCCCACCGGAAACCTTCACCTCGGCAACTACTATGGCGCCGTGCGTAGCTTCGTGAAGATGCAGGAAGACTACAACTGTTATTTCTTCATCGCCGACTGGCACTCGCTGACCACGCACCCCACACCCGAAAACATACAGAAATCGGCCCGTACGATTTTGGCAGAGTATTTGGCCTGCGGCATCGACCCAGAAAAGGCTACTATATATATCCAGAGCGATGTGCCCGAGACCATAGAGTTGTATCTCTATTTCAACATGAACGCCTACATCGGCGAGCTGGGCCGCGTGACGACCTTCAAGGAGAAAGCCCGCCAGCAACCTGACAACGTCAACGCAGGCCTGTTCACCTATCCCACGCTGATGGCAGCCGATATCCTGCAGCATCGCGCCAAATGGGTGCCCGTGGGTAAAGACCAGGAGCAGAACATGGAGATGGCGCGTAAGTGCGCCCGCCGCTTCAACAACATCTATAAGGTGGAGTTCTTCCCCGAGCCGCAGAACTACTACTTCGGTGGTGATGCCATCAAGGTGCCAGGCCTTGACGGCAGCGGCAAGATGGGCAAGAGCGACGGCAACTGCATCTATCTCTTCGAGGACGAAAAGACGATGCGCAAGAAGGTGATGCGCGCCGTCACCGACAGCGGCCCGACTGAGCCTAACAGCCCCAAGCCGGAGGTGATACAGAACCTCTTCACGATGATGAACATCGTCAGCGAGCCGGAGACGGTGAAGTACTTCGATGAGAAATGGAACGACTGCTCCATCCGCTACGGCGACATGAAGAAGCAGTTGGCCGAAGACTTGGAGAAGACTGTCGCGCCCATCCGTGAGCGTATTAAGGAGTTCTCAAGCGACGAAGCCCGCCTCGACCGCATCGCCCGCCTCGGTGCCGAGAAGGCCCGCGAGAGCGCGGCCAAGACCTTGAATGAGGTCCGTCAGATCATCGGATTTAGGAAATATTGATTTATACTGAATAAAACTAAAAACAATAACTAATGAGCAACAGAAAAAAGAAACTGAAAGTGCTTGTGCTTTCTTTGGGCTTGGTATTGGGGGTAATGACGCCTGTGATTGCCCAAACCTGGTTCGGAGGTGGTATGTTGGGATATGGTCGTAATACTGAGCAACAAAGCCGTGAAGGTTTATTTTACAATGGCACCAACCGTGGAGGTTATAACATCGGAACCCAGATATTCGGCTCGGATACCGATGGAGGTTTCAATATCTACACCCAACAATTCGGGGATGAAGAAGAGGAAACGCCGTTGGGCAGCGGCTGTATTGTGCTGACCCTTGCAGGCGCGGCATACGCCATCAGAAAAAGGAAAAACAACAAAAAGACAATAAACAAAATGAAGAGTACCAACACATTCATCATCGCAGCTGTGCTTTTGCTCGGCCTAAGCCAGTGTAAGAAAAACGAATTGCCCGTCACGCCCGAAACGCCTGAAGTCGAAGGCAATCAGGTCTATATCAGCGTGAGCGTCAACGGTGGTAGCAAACACATCGTGTATCCTGAATCAGGAGTCTACTTCTTTGAGACCGGCGACAAACTCTATGTGGGCAACCATGGCCTTTATGTCGGCACCTTGGAATACTCTGCCGGAGTTTTCAGTGGCACCATCGAAATCAACGATACATGTGCAGCTGCTTACCGGGATTATCTGCACTTCTATTTCATTGGCGGTGCATATACTGGCACCCTGAACACGCCGTCGATGACAGATCCAACAACATCGTTTGAATGGAGCATCGCTGACCAAACGGGTGATAAGCTTCCTATTCTTTCATACGGTCATTCCACACAAAAATACACTAACCAAACAACTGCCTATTCATGTATGCTTGAAAACAAGTGCGGCTTGTTTAAATTCAGGGCTTGGCCAGCGCCCTCTACAACTACAGATTATGATACCGTCAAGATTTCGGGGATGAAGGTCAAGGCTATCATCGACTTTGCCAATCCCGGTATTACCCCCGCTGATACCATTGGCGAGGTGAAGCTCCATCATGTTAGTGGCACTGATGCCGCCGAGAGGTGGGCCATCCTGCTGCCGCAGGAGGGGCATGTGACCACGGTTTCTTATTACATAAACAACGACAATCCCAGTCCATATTCCCAGACCATTTCCCTGCCTGTCATAAAAGCCAACACTTACTATGGCGGATTCAACGGCATTCCGGTTGGACTCGAATATGTTGACCTCGGACTTCCGAGCGGACTCTTGTGGGCTGCCTGCAACGTAGGCTCATGCACACACGAGGGATACGGCACCTTCTTCGCTTGGGCCGATATCGCACCCAAGACAGCATACTGTTGGAGCCACTACCCGTATGCCCAAGACCCTGACCCATCCGATGGTGATACGATGCACTGGGAATATCCTAATAATGGAGCAAATCTGTGGCTCACTAAGTATAACACCCAAGACATATTCAGCAACCCTGATGGAGACCCCGACCCCGATGGTGATACCATCTTGGAGTACGTGGACGACGCGGCAAGGGCAATTATGGGCAATGGTTGGCGCACACCCACAGTAGAGGAATGGGACGAACTGATCGCAGGAACAACCCCAACAAGGGATGAGGTGAACGGCATAGGAGGCATACGGTTCACAGCGGCGAATGGCAATAGTATCTTCCTGCCCTTTGCCGGTTTTTACAGCGGTAATCAGCACTCGGCCCAATACAATGGTGACCGTCTGCCCGTGGGTGAATACTGGTCGAACCAAATCGACTCAAACAAACCGTACCAAGCGTGGTGTTTATATATCGATGACCCAACCTATGGTAACCCAGATCCAGAAGGATCACTTGAACACATCCGTGTGACGAGCGGGGATCCAACTGGTACAGATGATGTGGGATTCATTCGCTACGAAGGACGGCCTGTGAGGGCGGTGCGTGCTAGGTAGTAAAACTAAACTTATTCTATGGGCGACTTTGTCACATACGAAAAGATTCCAGAGCGGGCTGTGCTGATTGCCGTGGCGAGCAAGAAGCAAACCCGTGAGCGCACCGACGAGTACCTCGATGAGTTAGCTTTCCTGCTGGAGACGGCAGGCGGCGTGCTCGTGGCGCGTTTCGTGCAAGCCATGGACCATCCGTCGAGCGTCACCTATCTCGGCTCGGGTAAGCTGGAGGAAATCCACCAATACATCAAGGCGGAGAACATTGAGATTGCTGTCATCGACGACGAGCTGAGCGCCACTCAAGCCCGCAATATGGAGCAGGCCTTGGAGTGTCGTGTCCTCGACCGCACGAGTTTGATTCTCGACATTTTTGCCTCCAATGCGCATACGGCACATGCCAAAGCCCAGGTGGAATTGGCACAATACCAATACCTTCTGCCACGCTTGACCCGAATGTGGACCCATTTGGAGCGTCAACGTGGTGGTATCGGTATGCGTGGTCCGGGTGAGACCCAGATTGAGACCGACCGCCGACTGATCCTGGATCGTATCGCCTTGCTGAAAGAGAAACTGAAGGAAATCGATATGCAGAAGACCGTGCAGCGCAAAAACCGGGGAAAGTTGGTGCGTGTGGCCTTGGTGGGCTATACCAATGTGGGCAAGTCGACCATCATGAACCTGCTGAGCAAGTCGGAGGTCTACACCGAGAACAAACTCTTCGCCACACTCGACACTACGGTGCGTAAGGTGGTGGTGGAAAACCTGCCCTTCCTTTTGTCCGACACCGTCGGATTTATCCGCAAGTTGCCGCATCATTTGGTGGAGTCATTCAAGAGCACTTTGGATGAGGTGCGCGAGTCGGACATCCTTTTGCATGTGGTCGACATCTCGCATCCCGACTTCGAGGCACAGATGGAGGTGGTCAACCAGACCTTGGCCGAGCTGGGCTGTGCCGACAAGAAGACCATCGTCGTCTTCAACAAGACCGACGCCTACACCTGGGAGGAAAAAGACCCCGACGACCTGACGCCGCCCACCAAGCGCAATGTCTCCTACGAGGAACTGAAAAAGACCTGGATGGCCAAAATGAACGAAAACTGCATCTTCATCTCCGCTAAAAACCGCGACAACTATCAGGAATTCCGAGATTTGCTTTACAAGGAAATCCGTGATATGCACGCGATCAGGTATCCATACGACAGTTTTTTGTACTGACCATGAACCTCATCGACACCCATACTCACGTCTATGATCATCAGTTTAGCCTTGATCGCGATGCGGCCATGCAACGCGCTATTGAGGCTGGCGTTGGCATGATGCTCCTGCCCAATATTGATGCTTCCACCATTGCTCCTATGCTCGAACTGCACGAGCAATACCCTGATTATACTCGCGTGATGATGGGCCTGCAACCCGAAGAAGTTAAGGAAGACTATAAGGAAGTGCTGTCCATGATGGAAAAGGAGCTGGAGCGCGGCATTTATGTCGGGGTGGGTGAGGTTGGCCTTGATTTCTATTGGGACACGACTTTTGAGAAACAACAACTCGATGCTTTCGAAACCCAACTGGATTGGGCCAAGCAACTCCATTTGCCACTCTCCATCCATTGTCGCAACGCCTTCGACAAGATGGTGCATATCCTTGAAAAGAAACAAGACGGTGGCTTGCGCGGCATCATGCACTGCTTTACGGGCACAGAGGAAGAAGCCAAAGTCTACCTTGAATTAGGCTTTCACCTCGGCTTGGGCGGCGTGACCACTTACAAAAACTGTGGTGTGAAGGATTATTTGCCCAACCTCCCTTTAGACCGTCTCGTTTTGGAGACCGATGCGCCTTATCTGGCACCAGTGCCTTGCCGCGGCAAGCGCAACGAACCGGCGTTTTTGGTGCATACGGCGCAAAAAATCGCCGAAATCCTCCAAATGCCTGCGGAGGACTTCGGCGATGCTACGACTTCTAATGTAAAGAACTTGTTCCGGTTATAACTCCATTCCCCGTAGAGGAATCTCCTGTATTTACCCGCACTTCGAATAGCCACAACTCTTGCAGTGCTTGCAGCCGTCTTCGAAGACGAGTTTCTCGCCGCAGTTGGGGCATTTCTCCTTTTCGTCGACGAGACCGTCAGGCACGTATTTCTTCAAGGCGCGGGCGATGCCGTTCTTCCATGTGTTGATGCTCTCTTCCTCCACGTTAAGGTTTTGCACCAGCTCAATCACATATTGGATGGGCATGCCGTGGCGCAGGATGCCGGAGATGAGTTTGGCGTAGTTCCAATACTCCTTGTCGAAGGAGCGCGACAGGCCTTGCATCAGCACTTCGTAGCCAGCTTTGTCGGTGTAGCGGAAATCGTAGCGTGAGGCCTCGCCTTGGACTTTCTCCCTGATGATCACGCCCTTCTCGATGTAAGGCGGCAGGAAGAAGTCTTCGGCTTTGCCTAAGAAGATCTCGTAGGGCTTGCCGTGCAGCTTGCCGACGAAGGCAATCCACTTCTCGTAATTGTTTTGGAAACGCACCACGTCGCATTCCAGTTCCTTCGGACGCGGCGGTGCGGAGTTCTCATGGATGTCGTCGGGACGGGCATCCTCTTGCGCCTTGGCTTCTTTTGAGGTCCCTGAGCCTGTCGAAGGGCCGTCTTTTTTCTCGTCTTTCGAGATCAGCACGCCGTCGCGCGAGCCGTCGCGATAGATGGTCATGCCCTTGCAGCCGCTCTCCCATGCAGTCATGTAGATTTGGCTGACGAGTTCTTCTGTCGTCTCCTTGGGCACGTTCACCGTCACGCTGATGCTGTGGTCGACCCATTTCTGCATTGAGCCTTGCATCTTCACCTTGTTCACCCAGTCGATATCGTTGGCGGTGGCTTTGTAGTAGGGCGACTGCGCGATGACGGCGTTGAGTCGCTCGTCGTCGTAATGCAGCACCTCATCCACATTGTAGCCGTTCACTTCAAGCCAAGTGATGAACTTGTGGTGGAACACATTGTACTCCTCAAACGAGTTGCCTGAAACGTCGGTGAAGGTCACATTGACGTCTCTGTCGTTGGGGTTCACCTTGCGGCGGCGTTTGTAGGCCACCATGAAGACCGGCTCGATGCCCGAGGTGGTCTGGGTGCAGATGCTGACGGTGCCCGTGGGCGCAATGGTCAGCATGGCGATGTTACGTCGTCCCACATGGCACATCTTCTGGTAGAGATTTTCGTCCAAGGCGCGCAGGCGCTTGATGAAGGGATTGTTTTCCTCGCGTTTGGCGTCGTACATCTCGAACTTGCCGCGCTCTTCGGCCAGGTTGACCGATGAGCGGTAGGCGTTGTAGGCCAACAGCTTCTGTATCTCAGTGGAGAAGGCGATGGCTTCGTCGGAGGCATAGCGTTTGCCTAAGGCGGCGAGCATGTCGCCCTCAGCGGTGATGCCGATGCCGGTGCGACGCCCTTGCAGGCATTTCGCCTTGATGTTCTTCCACAGGTTCATCTCCGTGCGTTTCACCTCGTCATCCTCGGGGTCGGCGGCGATTTTGGCCAGGATGCCGTTCACCTTCTCGATTTCAAGATCGACAATGTCGTCCATCATACGTTGGGCGATGGCCACGTGTTTCGAGAACAGCTGGTGATTGAAGCGTGCCTCGGGCGTGAAGGGGTGGTCGACATAGCTGTAGAGGTTGATGGCTAACAGACGGCAGCTGTCGTAGGCGCAGAGCGGGATTTCACCGCAGGGGTTGGTGCTCAAGGTCTTGAAGCCGAGGTCGGCATAGCAGTCGGGGATGGACTCGCGGATGATGGTGTCCCAGAACATCACACCGGGTTCGGCCGACTGCCAGGCGTTGTGGATGATTTTATTCCAAAGGGCGCGGGCGTCGATTTCTTTGGTGTATTTCGGGTTGGGCGAGTCGATGGGGTATTGCTGGACGAAGGGCTTGTTCTCCTTGACGCACTGCATGAATTCATCCGTGAGACGCACCGAGATGTTGGCATTGGTAATGCGGCCTTGCGTCATCTTGGCGTCGATGAAAGCCTCTGAGTCGGGGTGCTTGATGCTGATGGTCATCATCAGGGCGCCGCGACGGCCGTCTTGGGCCACCTCCTTGGTGGAGTTGGAGAAGCGTTCCATGAAAGGCACCACACCTGTGGACGTGAGTGCGCAGTTCTTCACCGGGCTGCCTGTGGGGCGGAGGTGCGACAGGTCGTGACCCACGCCGCCGCGCCGTTTCATCAGCTGTACCTGCTCCTGGTCGGTCTTCATGATGCCGCCGTAGGAGTCGGAGTCGCCGTTGTTGCCAATGACGAAGCAGTTCGACAGCGACGAAATCTGGTAGTTGTTGCCGATGCCGGTCATGGGGCTGCCTTGCGGCACGATATAACGGAAATCCTTCAATACCTCAAAAATCTCTTCTTCCTTCATCGGGTTGGGATATTTCCGCTCGATGCGGGCAATCTCGCGAGCGATGCGGTGGTGCATGTCGTCGGGCGTCAGCTCGTAGATGTTGCCGTCGCTGTCCTTTAGTGCATATTTGTTGGCCCACACGTCACCAGCTAACGCGTCGCCGTGGAAATACTCCTTGGCAGCGGCTTTCACTTCTTCAATAGGGTAGGCGTGGTGCACGACTTGCACTTCGTCCTGGCTTTCTATCTGCTCGGCCGCAAAGGTGGTGTTTTTCCGCGATTCTATGATTTGGTCGTATGGTCTGGCTTCCGGCTCTTCAAGTCCGCTAAAAAGGTCACCCTCAAATTCCATTTGAGTATGATTTGGTTTCATTTTGTTGGTATTTAGTGGTTTAGAAGCAAATACAATAGGGCTGTTTGCTGCTCTTTTCCAATCTGCGAAGTTACTAAAGAAGCAGAAAAGGAAAGGGGTGAAAACAAAGATTTTGGATGGATATTTATCAACAAAGGCTGTTGATAAATTTTTCCTTTTTGATTGTCAAAAGGATATGAAAAAACGGGGAAAAATGGATGAATTTGGCACGCTGTAGAGACGTGCCATGGCGCGTCTCTACAATGGCGTTTATTTCTTCAGCTGTTCCATAGCGAAAGCATACGCCCCGACGGCCACTGCCGACGAGGTGCCAAGCGTGGTGACACCCACGCCCACGCGCTTGCTCGGGTCGTACCACACCTCTTGGTCACTGAATGGTACTTTGACCATCTTACCAGAAATGGCTGTGAAACGTTTCAAGTCGTTGGGATCCATCAGGTTGTATACTTCGGTCTCCATGCGTGGGATGGTGTTGCCGTTCGCCTGGTAAGGCTCGTTCATCTTGCTGATGAGCATGGGCATGAACACGGGCCAGGCTCCTGAGAGGCCGCCGCCGATGACCACGAGGCCGTCGGTAAAGCGCAGCCCGTTGCAGAGCACGTCGGCCAGCACGGTGGTCAGCTCGTCCCAGGCTTTCAAGGCGGCTTCTTTGTTGCCAACTTGCTCGCCTTGGGCAATCTTGAAAATGTCGTAAGGCTGCGGGGCTTCGTCGAAGGCAATGCCAGTCTCGCGTGCGTATACGCGGCGCATGGCGCGGATGCTGACGCTGTCTTCGGCGATGGTGTCAGGGTAGAGGCAGTTACGCGAGTTCCATATCTCGCCGCCGGCCGAGTTGTCGCCATTGAGTAACACCTTATTAATTACGATGCCGCCTCCAAAGCCAGTACCGAGGGTCACGCCGAAGAGGTTCTTGTAGCGTTTCGGGTTACCTTGCGCTTCCAAGGTCTTGTTCACTGAGGGCAACAAGCCGCTGAGGGCCTCACCGTAGGCGAAGAGGTCGCCGTCGTTGTTGATGAAGACGGGCACATGGAACTTGTTCTCAAGCACTTGCTTCAACGGCACGCCGCCACGGAAGGTAGGTAGGTTGGGCAGGTCGCCGATGATGCCGTTGGGGTAGTCGGCGGGACCAGGGAAACAGAAGCTGATGGCCGTGGCCTTGGCACCACAGCATTTCTCGCTTTCGTGGAAGCCGGTGATGAGTTTCTGGAGCACCTCCTCAAGGGTGGATGCCGCCGAGGGGATGGTGAAAGGCTCGATGATTTCGTGTGCGTCTTGCACGGCTGAGAACTTGAACCCCGTGCCGCCGGCATCGAGGATGAGGATGATTGGAGAGTTATTCATGTTGTTTGGCTTTTAATGACGGATTGTAGAACTTCTCCACCCAGAGCATCCACATAAGGAAGATGACGAGGTAGAAGAATACCTTGAAGATATAGTCGTGGGCGAGATGGAAGCTGTTGGGGAAGGGAATTTGCATCAGCAGCACACCGCAGATACGTACCACATTCGTCCACTCGATAATGACCAGTCCGGCGGGGATGTACCATGCCTTGTGCTTCCACGGGCCGGGGAAGATGAGCATCAGGAAGAGCCAGTGCATCCACTGCTTGAGGCTGGCGCATTCGGGCGCGATGATGACGCGGGCAAAGTCTCCATCTCTGTTGACGGCGGCAATCAGCCTTTTTGAGCTGATGGTGGTGATGTCGACATGCAAAACATGGTCGAGCACCCAGCACGACTGGCTGTAGACCAGGTTGACCGACCAGAGCATCAGCCGGTCGACGGTTTTGCCGATGGGCCAATAACCGAGGGCTTGCCAACCTAAATACAGGAAGTGGAAGCTGATTATCAAGAAGATAAACAACCCTACATTAACTGTGCTGCGGTTTTTGGGGTCCTGACAATAGGCTTTGATCTCAGCGATGCTCATGGTAAGAATTTGGGTGGCTAAATTACATAATTAATGAATTATCCTTACCTTTGCACCCAAAATTTTCGGAATCATCAAAAAAGATGAGCGTAATTTGTTTACATAATCGACGCGAGACTTCGAGACGCGAGACGCGAGACGGATTGTGCTCGTCCCGTGTCTCGTAGTCCCGTGTCCCGCGTCAAAAAACATTGAAGTTTAATTCTGAACACAAACCTATTTATGGAAAACGATACCCTTGTTGAGCAAGTGACAGAGACCATCCAAGACACCACCGCCGTCAACAGCATGGTGGAAGGCGTGAAGAAAATTGCCACCACGCCTGTGTCGGATTGGCTCCCCGATTTGGTGAAGGAATATCTCGTGCCTTTCGGCCTGAAACTAGTGGCTGCCATTGTGGTGCTGCTGTTAGGCCGTTGGGTCATCAAGCTGACGAAGAAAGGCTTGACGAAGATGATGCGCCGTCGCAACCCCGAGCCTTCGCTGGCATCGTTCGTGATGAGTTTGGTGTCGGTGCTGCTGACCTTCTTCCTCATCATGGCCATCGTGGGTATCTTGGGTATCAATACCAGTTCGTTGGTGGCCTTGCTGGCTTCGGCGGGACTGGCCGTCGGCATGGCTTTGAGCGGCACCTTGCAGAACTTCGCGGGTGGCGTGATGATCATGCTGTTCAAGCCGTTCAAGGTGGGCGACTTCATCGCGGCGCAGGGCTATGAAGGTAAGGTCAATTCGATCCAGATTTTCAACACGCATATCCTCACGCCCGACAACAAGACTGTCATCCTGCCTAATGGTGCTCTCTCGACAGGTGCGGTCACCAACTTCAACAAGGAGACCGACCGCCGTGTCGACTGGGTGTTCTCCATCGCCTATGGCGACGACTATGACAAGGCCAAGTCTGTGCTGCAGCGTCTCTGTGAGGCAGACGAGCGCATCCTGAAGGAGCCTGCGCCTATTATCGAACTGTTGAAGATGAGCGATAGCTCCGTCGACATTACTGTGCGTGCCCGGGTGAAGCCCGAAGACTATTGGGCAGTCTTTTTCAAGATGAATGAGCTGGTGTATAAGACCTTCCCACAAGAGGGGCTGAATTTCCCCTTCCCGCAAATGGATGTGCACATGAAGAGTTGACAATAGGGACGCAATGTTTGCGTCCGTATCCCAGAAGGATTGTAATTTTTTGAAGCATTTTTTTAAAGAAACGGTTGGCGAAACGAAAAAAGTTGTATTTTTGCAGCCCGTTAGAAAATAGACAAGTGTAAATAATAAAGGATAAGAGTCATGTCAAAAGTTTGTCAAATTACAGGTAAAAAGGTCATGCACGGCAACAATGTTTCTCACTCCAACAAGAAGACCAAGAGAACGTTTGAACCGAATCTGAAGATCAAGAAGTTTTATGTTCCGGAATGGGATGAATGGGTTGTGCTGAAGGTTTCGGCTGCCGGTATGCGTACCATCAACAAGAAGGGTATCTACCAGGCTATTCTGGATGCCTCCGCCGAGGGTAATCTCGAGCGTTGGTAATCCGTTGCCGATGTGAACCATATTAGAGCTGCTGTGCCTTGCGCAGCGGCTTTTTTTGTTATAGATAATAATTCCCAGCATTTTCAGTTATTCCTTCATGCGAGCCAAGTTCGTCCTCATAGCGCTTTTGTTCCTCTCTCTGTTGGCTAAGGCACAGCAGCTGCCTACGGCTACGGTCTATGGCAAGGTGCTTGACGAGCAGGGGCACCCGATTGAGATGGCCAATGTGGTCGTCCCCGACCTGCTGGTGGGCCGCACCACCGATTCGAGAGGGTATTATGAACTGTCGTTGCTGTCGGACTCCACCTGGAATATCCATTTCTCCTATATCGGCTATGAGCCTAAACAGGTTGTGGTGCGACTCCGGAGTGGTGAGAAGCGGAAACTCGACATTGTACTGCACTCCACGATGACTGTCTTACCTGATGCGATCATCAGCGACCGTGGCGTCGAGGCCTCGAGCCTGACCCGCCTCAATGCTAAGCAGGCCACCTTGTTGCCTTCGCTTGGCGGCGGCGTGGAGACGCTTATCAAAACCCTGCCAGGCGTGGTCTCAAACAACGAGCTCAGCTCCCAATACCGCGTGCGTGGCGGCAACTTCGACGAGAACCTGATCTATGTCAACGGCATCGAAATCTACCGTCCTTTCCTCGTCGGCTCGGGGCAACAGGAAGGCTTGAGCTTTATCAACTCTCGACTGGTCGACAACATCGAGTTTTCGGCGGGAGGGTTCGCTGCGGAATATGGCGATAAGATGTCGTCGGTGCTTGATGTGACCTACAAGACGCCACGCGAGACCATGGGATCCCTTACCTTGAGCCTCTTGGGTGCCGAAGCCCATGTGGAAGGCACGGCGGGAAAAGACAAGTTCAGTTATCTGGTTGGTGCACGCTACAAAAATACCGCTTTGGCCTTAGGCATGATGGACACCAAGGGCGACTACAAACCTAACTTCACCGACGCACAGGCTTTGTTCGGCTATAAGTTCAACGAACATTGGGAATTGTCGCTCCTCGGCTACTTTTCAAGAAACCGTTACATGCTCATCCCGCAGAACGCTGTGATTGACTTCGGCAGCATCGACCTGCCGATGCGCTTGGGCGTGGATTTCGACGGACAGGAGGTGGACGACTATACCACGGGCCTTGGTGCGTTGATTTTGTCGTACAAGCCCAACAAAGACCTGAATATGAAATGGATAGCCTCGGCGTATTCTTCCTACGAGACCGAGACCTTCGACATTCGGGAGCAATACCAGTTCGGGATACGCAATACCTCCATCGGTTCCGAAGACTTTGGCGAAGTGATTGAAAGCTACGATGTGGGCAGGCTCACCAAACACGCCCGCGACGGATTCTATGCCCAGGTCTACAACCTCGACCACAAAGGCCTTTATGCCTTCGGACACAACCTGCTGAAATGGGGCTTCCGCTTCCAGCACCAGGACGTCGACGATGTGGTGGACGAATGGCAGATGATGGATTCGGCGGGCTACACCCAGCCCCATGTTCCCGATGTGATTGGCGGCTATCCCGATGTGCTGCCCGAAATCGGGATGGACTTTGCGCATAAGGCGCACAACATTTTATCCATCAACAATTTGGATGGTTTTGTGCAGAACTCTTGGACGATACCCTATCGCGATAAGGGCGAGTTGGTCGTCACGGGCGGCCTGAGGGCCAACTACTGGGGCTATAACCATAAGGTGTATGTCAGCCCGAGGGCGGGCATCGCCTACAAGCCTGAAAACGACAAACATGAGACGGTGTACCGCCTTTCAGGTGGCGTGTATCGCCAGACGCCGTTTTACCGCGAGATCCGTATGATGGACGGCCGCCTTTACGACAAGGCCGAAGCCCAATGCTCCTATCAGATTGTGGCGGGCAACGACTTCAAATTCCGCGCTTGGAACCGGCCTTTCATCCTGACTTCTGAGATCTATTACAAGTATTACACCCATGTCATCCCTTATGATGTCGACAATGTACGAATCCGTTACTATGCCGACCAGTCGGCGCGTGCCTACACCACCGGCATCGATTTCAAGGTGAACGGAGAGTTTGTGAAGGGCATCGACAGCTGGGCCAGCCTATCGTTCATGCGGGCGCGTGAGGACATCCGTGGCGACTACTATCTCGTGGATGCCGACGGTAACCGACTCCCGTTCTACAACCATACCGATGCCCAGGTGGCCGACACCATCGCTTTGGGATGGCACAATCGTCCCTCCAATCAGCTGGTGCATTTCTCTCTGTTCTTCCAAGACTATATCCCTTTCGCCCCGACTTGGCGTGTCAATATGACTTTGACCTTCGGCACAGGCTTGCCCATCAACGACAACAACTCTGACTTCTATTCGACGAGTTTGAACTATGAGCCTTATCGTCGTGTCGACATCGGCTTCAGCAAGCAACTCATTAGCGAAGCTAGTAGCTTCAGCAAGGGCAATCCGCTGCGTTACATAAGGAATATGTTTATTAGTGTGGATGTCTTCAACTTGCTGAACATCCCTAATGAAATTTCCTACAACTGGGTGAAATACATCGACAACAGATACTACGGTGCCCCGAATTACCTGACGCCACGTTATGTTAATGTAAAATTGGTTGTAGAGTTTTAGTTATTACTTGTTTTTCTATCTTTGCAAAAAAAACAAGTATGGCTAAACTAAAACAAAAGCAAAAAAAAGTCACCACGGGTTTGGTGATATTTACAACTGTTTTCGTCACCGTTTTCGTTTTCCTTGCCCATTATCGGTGGCTTTTGGGTCTTCGTACTATTGAGGCTTGGCTTGTTGTTCCACTCGGGACGGTAACCGCGTTATTGGTTGTTTTGATTAATCAACTACTGCAACCGCTTTTGTATCACGACAACAACCAGTTGTCACGTCTGGTGTACAAAGTGTTTTTGATAGAAAAAGGAAAGGAGGTCAGTCCGGAAAAAAAAGCTGAATTGAAGGACAAACTCTTAGCCTTTGCCCAAGCGAACCCTGACTTGCGAGTTGATGCGCATCGTTATTTGGGCGATTTGGCTTTCGCTATGATGGAAACAGATGAGGCCCTACGATACTATCACGAGGCGATAAACGAGATGGAGCCTAATACAGACCAGTATTACTATGTATTCAATCGCATTGCGGCAGGACTATTGCGTGTGGGGAATTATCAACTCGCACTTCAAGAGTTTGAGTATTTAGCCAAGATTAAGCCATATTATTCCGTTGGATTGGCGGCGATGTATGAATTTGGCTGGGGTGTCGAGTGCGACTTGGAAAAAGCAAACTATTTGTACAAACAAGCGGCACAAGATGGCAATGACTATGCTATGGTCAATCTCTTTGAAACGCGATGGAGGTTGTCACATCAAATCCCTGACCCTGAAATAGAAGGCTATGCAGCTTATATGCTCAAATGGCATGACCAAGAAGGTTTTTTGGCGGGTGTGCCCGCGCTTACGGCATCGGCGGAGGCAGGATATGCGCCTTCGCAATATGAGTTGGGCACCTTGTATATGGAAGGTAAACTAGGTAAGAACAAAGCTTCCGAGGCTTTTCATTGGCTCCGAAAGGGTGCCGACCAAGACTATCCTCCCGCCTTGCACAACTTAGGGTTCCTTGTTCAAATAAGGTGCATGGATCCCATTAAAGGGAATGTCAACAAGCCAAAGATTCCGGGAACGCTTTTGTTTGACAATAATCTGAGATTGGATAGCTATTATGCCGGAAATAGACTAATTCTTCAAGCAGCTGAAGGCGGTTTTGCCCCTTCACAATACAGCGTTGGCACCACCTTGTTGAGGGAAGGAAATCGAGAAAAAGCAGAGCCTTGGCTGAAGCTTGCCGCCCGCCAAGGCTACAAAAAAGCTATTGATGATTACGAAAAGAATTTCGGAAAACCAGAGTCTTAATACAACCTTGGCATCTTAATCCATTCCCGCCCTTGGGCGCACATGTCCTCGACCTCTGCGACGGTCTTGGGAATAGGGCGTCCGAGGATGCGGCAACCGTCTTCGGTGATGAGCAGGTCGTCCTCGATGCGGATGCCACCAAAGTCCTTGTAGGTTTCCAACTTTTCGTAGTTGATGAACTCCTTGAACTTGCCTTCTGCCTTCCACATGTCGATGAGGGTCGGGATGAAGTAGATGCCCGGCTCGTCGGTGACCACAAAGCCCGGTTTCAGGGTCTTGCCGCAGCGCAAGCCGCTGAAGCCTAACTTGGTGGAGCGCGGCGTGATGTCGTCGTAGCCCACGTAGGTCTCGCCGAGGCCTTCCATATCGTGCACGTCCATGCCGAGCATGTGGCCTAGGCCGTGAGGCATGAAGAGCCAGTGGGCACCGTTCATCAAGGCCTCTTCGGTGTCACCTTTCATCAGGCCGACACCTTTCAAGCCCTCGATGAGGGTGCGGCAGGCGAGGGTGTGCATCACCATGTATGGCATATAGGGGCGGGTTTGTGCGGCTACAGCTTGGTTGGCGGCGAGCACGATTTCATAAATTTCGCGTTGGCGTATGTTGAACTTACCACCAACAGGCGTGGTGCGGGTGAAGTCGGAGGCATAGTAGTTCTCTGTCTCGGCACCGGCATCGCAAACCATCATACGGCCTTCCTTCAGCACGTTGTGGTGACCGTGGTTGTGGAGCGTCTGACCGTCGACGCTGAGGATGACGGGGAACGACACAGGACCGCCGCCCGACAGCGACAGGCCTTCCACCACACCGGCGATTTCTTGCTCAATCATACCGGGCTTACACATCTTCATGGCAGTGGTGTGCATGTAATAAGCTGTGTTGGCGGCACGTTCCATTTCGGCGATTTCGAGTTCGCTCTTCACCTCACGCATGGCGATGACGGCCTTGATCAATTCGAGGCTGATGAAATCCGATACCTTATTAATTGGACAGCCCAGCCACTCGGCGCACTGGATTTTGGTGTCGCCGCGATAGGTGGGCAGCATGTGGACTTGGCGGCCTTTGGCGATGGCTTGCTGGAGATACTTACCGAAGCGGTTGAAGTCACGGCAGTCGGTGATGCCGATGCTATCGCCTTGTTCTTTCAGCGAGGGTAGGGGACCGCACCAGATGACGTCGTCGATGGTGACATCCACGCCGAAGAGGATTTCTTCGCCTGTCTCGAAGTCGATGACGCCGACCAGGTCGGGGTGATTGAGGCCAAAGAAATAGGAGAAATTGCTGTCCTGACGGTAGATGTAGGTGTTGTCAGGGTAGTTGAAGGGTGCCTCGTTGTTGGCCGGGAAGAAGGCGATGCCCTTCTGGATCATCTTTTTCAATGTGGCGCGACGGCCACTGTAAACGTCTTTTGTGAACATAATATTCTGTTTTTGTTTTGTTGATTCAATGATGGTATAAGGCTAAAACACTGCAGCACACGCCCTTCTGATGTGATCGAGGCGGGTTAGGAATGAAGTCTGGTTCATGGCCACAGCCATATTGTAGCGGGCTTGCATGTTGATTAAGAGTTGCGGGCTGATGCCCAATGCTGCCTCCACAATAAGGGCAAAATCGCTCGTTACAGGTCGTTTGCCGTTAAGTATTTCATTGAGCATGGTGTAAGAAACTCCAGTCAATTCAGAGAACTTTTTCTGTGAAATACCCCTGAACTCCAATTCTTCTTTAATTACATCTCCAGGATGAGTCGGTATTCGTTTGGTATTCATCGTTTTTATTCTTCTATTGGTAATGGTTTGTTATGTCTAGAATTAAACAAATGGTGACAATCGGTTCTGATTCGGAATTACTGACTTGAAATTCAAGCCTGTAGTGATAGTCAATGCGAATTGAAGAATTACCAGAACTTTCCAATACTTCGTAATTCAGCGAATTGAGCGTAAACAATTCCTCAATCCTTGTTACAGCGGCAAGTGTATCAATCCTTTTTTGATATTTCTTGATGACCTGCGGCTGAAACTGGTATTTCTTGTTTTTCGTCCGTCCCTGCTCGTACAGCTCTTTCAGATAATCCTTGTCAAACTTGATTTCCATAGTTTTATTGAATGCAAAAATACAAATACTTTTGAAAACTTCACTAAAAAGGTGAAGATTTTTCATTCCTTCAGCATCGCCGCCTCGATCTCTTCGATTTCGATAGGTAGGCCTTCAAACAGATTGACAGGCTCGCCTTCGGTGATGAGCAGGTCGTTCTCGATGCGGATGCCGATGCCTTCCTCGCGGATGTAGATGCCTGGCTCGCAGGTGAGGATCATGCCCGGTTCGAAGGGCTTGAATTTGTCGATGCTGTCGTGCACATCGAGGCCGATGTGGTGCGACATACCGTGCATCAGGTATTTGCGCTCCAGGGGCTTGTCGGGGTCTTGGCGTTTCACGTCTTCAGCGGTGAAGAGGCCGAGCTTAATCATCTCTTGTTCCATCAGGCGGTGTGTGGTCTCATTGATGAGATTGATGGTGCCACCAGGACGATAGAGCTTAGTGATCTCTTTCATCACGCGGAGCACGGCGTTGTAGCAGTCGGCCTGTCGTGGCGTGAACTTGCCATTAATCGGTATGGTGCGGCTGAGGTCAGATGAGTAGTTCTTGTATTCGCAGCCGATGTCGAAGAGCAGTAGGTCGCCGTCGTTGAGCAGGCTTTGGTTCTTGGAATAATGCAGGCAGCAGCCGTTCTTTCCACCCGCGATGATGGGCGCGTAGGCATGTCCCGTGGCGTTGTTTTGCTTGAAGATATACTCGATTTCTGCTTGGACTTCGTATTCATACATGCCGGGCTTCACGGTAGCCAGGCAGCGGCGGAAAGCCTTGGCAGTGATATCGCAGGCCTGTCGTGTGATGGCAATCTCGTCCTCCGACTTCTTCATGCGCAAAGCGTTGAGAATCGGGGCGGTGCGCCCATAGTTGTGCATGGGGTATTTGGCCTTGACTTGTTGCACGAAGCGTTTTTGGATGGTCTCCACGGCACACTCGTATTTCAGGTATTCGTAGCTGTGCGAAAAGATTGTGTCGCCATAGCCCGAAAAGACGATTTCGTTCAAGGTCATCCAGAAGGCGTCGCTGCCTTTCACGGTCTTGATGCCTGAGAGTTCCGTGGCTTGCTTGTTGTCGAGCATCTCGCCTTGCCAGATGGCCTTCACCTCGTCGTAAGGCTCGATGAAGAGGATCTCGCGCATCGTTTCGTCGGGATAGTCGGGGGCGATGATGAGGTAGGCGTTCTCCTCGTTGATGCCGGTGAGGTAGAAAAAGTCGGACTGTTGGCGGAAGGGATAGAACTCGTCGCCGTTGCGCGGCATGGCCTCGTTGGCGGTGAAGACGGCCACGGACTTGGGCGGCAGCTGTGCTGCGAAGTTGGTCCTGTTGCTAATGAAGAGCCGGTTGGGAATGGAGGTGTGCATGACTATGTGTTTTTGAGTTTTCAAAGATAGGCAAAATTCCTTGATGCGGAAAAAAAGTGTGAAAAAAGAAAAGCGCCGTACATCGCAAGGATGCACAGCGCTTTAGCGTTGCGGAAACTATAGATTAAAAGAATTTGAAGCCAACAGTGACCATGAACATGTTTTGATGGGTGGTGTCGACATTGCCAAAGTCGAAATACTCGCCCAATTGCGTGTCGTTCAGGTTCCTGAAGATTTTGCTCAAGCCGAAGTTGTAGTTGACATCGAGGGTGACGCGCCAGATGTCAACACCGAGGCCGGCTTGGAGACCCCATGAGATTGACTTCGTGTCAAATTTCTGGTCGCCAGCAGCGTTGAGTTGGTCTTCGCTCATCTCTTGAGTCACATTATTGAGGGAATAGGACTTGTCAACCAAAGTCTGTGACTTTAGGAGAAAGTTGGCAGTGGGGCCAACTTGACCGCGGAATTTGATGAGCTGGGAATCGATGATGTTGAAGCCTACCAGAATAGGAACCTGAAGATTCATCTGGTTTAATGTAAGGTTCACATTGGCACCTGTCGGGAGGTTGAACAAGTTCTCAGTACCTGTGCCCGTGACATCCACGCTGAAGACGTTGGTAGTCTTGAACCACAGCACCTCGGGCTGGATATACAAACGGCCGATGGTAAAACGACCGAAGACACCAAAGGTGAAGTGGTTGGTGAAACCGTCTTTGATGTCGGCTTTGCTGTACGACAATCTGGCGGTCTGGTAACCAACCTTGGGACCGATGCCGAAGTCGAGGCCTCCGCCTGCGAATGTGGTGCTGCCCAACATCAAGAGGGCTGCAATGAGTAAAAATGTCTTTTTCATTTTGATGTGTTTTGGTGATTAATTGGTTTTATTTGTTGCAAAAATAGGAATCATTTTTCAATTTATGGGCAATGTCGCCAAAAATAATTACTTTTGTAGGTCTAAATTTCGTTATTATGAGAAAAGTGTTTTTGTTTTTCGGTCTGGTAATGTTGTTTACCATGAGCGTCAACGCCCAGATTTTGGGTGGTAGGTTCGGTGTCAAGTTGGGTCCTACGATTGACTGGGCAAGTCCAGGTTCTACAGCTGTGAAAAACGAGGGTGCTCGGATGGGCTTTAATGTCGGACTGGTGTCTGAGAATTATTTTACGGAGCATATCGCGATTTCTTCAGGCTTGACTTTCAATTTCTTAAGGATGAAGTATGAGTTTACGGATTTTTGCCTTGTCGAGGACTTCCTTGAGGAGACCGATGTCAATGTGTCGCGTCAACTCAAGGCCACCAACATTCAGATTCCGGTGAAGGCCAAAGTCAAGTTTAACGTGGCAGATTTGTTCGATCTCTTTGCCGAGGCTGGTGTTGGTTTGAGTTTCAATGTCAGCGACAAGGGCAAGGACAGTTACGACTTTTATTGGGTGAGTTTTGACAGCGACGGCTATGTGGACTGCACGAATCAGTACCGTCTGCTGCAGCTCTCGATGCTTGTCGGTGTGGGCGCGGAATATGCCATCGACAGGAATTTCAGCGCCTTTGCCCAGTTGACGCTTGACCATTGCTTCTCTAATGCTTTTGTCAGTGCGCTCGAGAAGCAGACGGGAAGCGTGCTTCGCAATAATTTCGTCGGTCTCGAAGTGGGCATCCTCTTCTAAGATAAGAAGAGAAACTTCTAGTGCGTCTAATCAGTAGACAACAAAAAAGCCTGGCGATGATTTCGTCAGGCTTTCTTGTTGGTTTTGGTTGAAGCTTTATTCGGCTTCCTTGACCAGTTGAATGAGCACGCGGCGGTCGTATTCCGTCGGGTCGAGTTGCTTCACACCACCGATAGGCTCGATGATAATCTGGCTCTCGGGGATACCTAGCTTAACCAGTTCGCTCATGATCTTGCGGCAACGGTTCTCAGACAAGGTCTGGTTGTAGGCCGGCGTAGCGGTGGCGCTGTCGCATGAACCCGTCAGACGGAGTTTATAGCCGTTCTCCTTGGCCACGTTGGCAATCTCTCTCAGGTTGACGATGTCTCTTCTCGACATCAGCTCATAAGAGTCGCGGTTGAAGAAGATGGAGAAAGGATAGCTCAAGATCTCTTCAGTCTGCACGTTGACGAACTTCACGATGGTGTCGCAAGGTTCCGGCTCATCGGGGCAAACAAACTCCTCAAGCTTTTTCCTGAGTGAATCCATCTCATCGCAGCAGTTGATGGGCAGGTCGTACTCTCTAGTGAAGTAGTAAATCACGCCGAGAGAAGCGGTGTACATGTTGTCGAATCTCTTGGGTCTGACGCCACCAGTGGCGGCACCAGCATCGCCACCAAATTCGTAGGTCCAAGAATCGATGGTCCATCTTTGGAAAGTCCAGCCAAGGTCGAGGTTGATGTCGAAGTGGGTGCCCAAACGGAAGTTGTTGGACAAGCCAGCACCAAGAGCCAATTCAAAGTTGCTGCCAGTTATTTCCGGGTTGTCAGGGTTTTCTTTCTTTGCTTTACTGTTGTCAATCATGGTCTTTAGAGCAAAGAAATCCTTTGATGTATAGGCACCGCCCATACTCACATAGAGAATGGGGGACCAAATTCTATTAGTATTGTAATAGCCTTGGAAGAAATCGATGGGACTGAACATGAAATCGCCTTGCAATCTGTGATAACGCATAGAAGTTCTATAAATCTCCATGCCATCGTGAGCCTCAACGAGTTCTGGGTCTGGACCATAAAGCCATTGGATATGCTGTAAACTAGGATGTCTGCCATAAATATAGCTGTTGATTCTGGTGTTGCTATAACCCAGTCTGACAGCAACCTTATGGTTGAGCCATTTGCCGACATAGACATTGAATCCAAAGGTAGGCTTTCCCCATTCCACAGCGGTGTAACTGTTTTCGAAAACATCAGGCGTTCTCATGCTGCCTTGCCACCAATTGCCGGTCGCGCTTGCAGAGATGTACCAGTTTTTCCAGGCCTTAGTCGTCTCATAACGAACCGAGTCTACATGCCCATCAGCCATAACAGCGGTGGTCATGGCGAGGAGCGCGATAAACGTAACAAATACTTTCTTCATTGTTCTTTTGCTATTTTGTAATTATTATTTCCGAATATAAATCGAGCCGCAAAGATAGGTATTTTTTCCTTACAAAAATCCGAAATCAGGAAAAAATTGTTTTTTCCCACTTTTTTTGCGCTATTGTTTGGCTGAAATCCTCTCTAAAGTGTTTAATACCAGTTTTTTTACATAAGGATGATAGTCGGTTGCGAATTTTTCGGTCACACGGTTGGCCACCACGACGCAGATGGTTAAACAATTGTGTCCCATCATCTTGCCGAGGCCGTATAGTGCCGACGACTCCATCTCGAAATTGCACACACGCCAGCCTTGATATTCGAAGGCTTCAATCTTACGGTTATTTTCGGGGTAGGTCAGATGCATCCTCAAGGTGCGGCCTTGTGGACCATAGAATCCAGGTGCTGTAGCGGTTACGCCTTGGTAATAGCCTTGTGCTAGGCGGTCGAATAGTGCCTTCGAGCCTTCCACGGCATAGGGCATGGGCAGGTCTCTCGGGTAGTCCATCTGCTCGATGAAGGCATCGCGCAAAGCAATCTCGTTCACCTCTTTGTGTTTCTCATAAAAATACAGCAAACCATCTAATCCGATGGCATAGCGGGTGGCTACATAGCTGTCGTCGACTTCGATGTCGGGTTGCAAGGCGCCACAGGTACCAAGACGGATAAGATTCAAAGAACGGTGCTCTTCTTTGGGCATACGCGTCTTTAGGTCGATGTTAGCCAAGGCATCGAGTTCGTTCATCACGATGTCGAGATTGTCAGTGCCCATGCCAGTCGACAATGCCGTAATACGCTTGCCGTTGAAGTATCCCGTGCAGGTGACCATTTCGCGATTCTGGCGTCTCACTTCGATCTTGTCAAAGAAAGTGGCAATTTCGCCGACGCGAGCAGGATCGCCAACAAGGATGACATCATCGGCCAGTTGGTCGGGATGCAGGTTCAAGTGGTATATCGCGCCCTCGCTGTTGAGGACCAGTTGCGATGCGGGAATAGGTTGGTTCATGGTATGAATATGATTTGTGGGGGCAAAAATACGAAAATTATTGATACGGTCGTTTTTTTCGTGACGACAGCCGAAAAATGGCCTATCTTTGCGCAAAGTTTGAAAAAATGAAAGAAATCGTTATTAAAAACATCTCCATTGGCGATGAACTGCTTATTGGTCAGGTGGTTAACACGAATGCGGCTTGGCTTGGTGAACATCTGTCCAGCGCCGGTTTCCAGTTGGATTCGTCATTGACCGTCGGCGACTCCGAAAAAGCCATCCTCGACGCCTTCAATGCCTGCATGGATGCCGATTTAGTGTTGGTCACAGGTGGACTCGGCCCTACTTCCGACGACATCACGAAACCCACGGTGTGTAAGTTCTTCGACACTGAATTGGAATTCTGTCAGGTAGCCTACGACCAAGTGGTGGCCCTGTTCCAGCGTCGTGGCTTCCAGATGAGCGAGCGCAACCGCAATCAAGCGATGCTGCCCAAGGCGTGTGAGTACATTCCGAACACCTATGGCACGGCGCCTTGCATGTGGCTGGAGAAGAAAGGTGTAGCCTTTGTTTTCATGCCAGGTGTGCCGTTCGAAATGAAGGGCATCTTCACCGATGAGCTGCTGCCGCGCATCAAGGCACGGTTTCAAGCGGTACCCTACGAGAAGCGTGTTGTTATGACCACGGGCATCGGCGAGTCTTTCTTAGCCGACAAAATCAAGGACTGGGAAGAGGCTTTGCCCAATTTTCTGTCTTTGGCCTATCTGCCTCAATATGGCATGGTGCGCCTGCGTTTGAGCGGAAAGCACGAGGATGCCCGACTGCTTCATGAGACCTTGGACCAAGAGGTCGAGAAACTGACCCGATTAATCCCCGAATACATCTTTGCCATGCAAGACCAACCCATCGAGCGCACGGTTTTCGATTTGCTTAGAGAAAAAGGCTTGACTTTCGCTTCGGCCGAGAGTTGTACAGGAGGCAACATCGCCCATGTCATCACGCTGATACCGGGCAGCTCGGAGGTGTTCAAGGGGACGGCGGTCACTTATGCCACGCCGATGAAAACCAAGGTGTTGGGGGTGCCAGCCGAGACCATTGAGAAGCATACAGTCGTGAGTCAGCAAGTCGTGGAAGGCATGGCCAAGGGCGTGCGCGACCTGATGGAGGCCGACTTCGGCGTGGCCACGACAGGCGTAGCAGGTCCTGGCGGCGGCACAGAAGAAAGCCCTGTCGGTACGGTGTGGATTGGCGTGGCTTCGAAGCAGGGTGTCGTTTCCAAGCGCTTCAACTTCGGCAAAGATCGTGAGAACGTCATCAACCGCGCCACGATAGCCGCATACGAGATGCTGCGTCAACAAATACTAAGAGAACCATGAACAGAATACTCACTATTCTCGCCATCTGCCTTGTCATGGCTTCATGCCAAGAAAAGGAGCCAGCTTATAAGACGAAACTCAATGTCAAAACAGATCCTTACGACCTCGAGTTCGACCGTTACGAGGCGGTGCTCTTCAATCTGGACACCGCTAATTTTCAGGCGGAGCTGATGAAGATCCAAGACCGCTACCGTGTGTTCCTCAGCGGCGACCTTAACAATGCTGAGGCGGTGCAATACCTCAAGGATTTTGCCACCGACCCGTTTAACATCGCCTTATCTGAAAAGGTGAAAAACACTTTCCCCGACCTGAAGCAAGTAGAGCCATTGGTGGAGGATGTGTTTGCGCATTTCCATTACTATTACCCTGACATTGAGCTTCCTAAGAAGGTCTTTACCTGCATCACGGGAATCCATCCTGATGAGCCGCCTGTCCAAATTTTCAATGACCAGATGGTGATTTCCTTGGATTGGTATCTCAACGACGAGGACGTGTACGACCAAATCGGCATGCCGCGATACATGTCGTTGCGTCGCAATGTGTCGACCTTAGCCAAGGAGGTAGCCGAACAATTTTATATGAACTATCTTTACGAATGGCGCAAGCAAGGTCAGATTGTGGGCGAGATGGTATTTTACGGCCGCCGCAACTTCTTCGTCGAGGCGATGTGTCCCGAACTGCCCGACAGCGTTTTACTTGGTTATTCGTCCGACCAATGGCAGTGGGCCGTGGAGAACGAGGGCGAGATGTGGGCAGACATTGTGGGTAGCCGCCGTCTCTACGATGCCGGCCTGGACGCCTACATGATGTTTTTCGGTGACGGACCTTTCACGCAAGCCTACAGCAACGACGCACCCTCGCGCTTGGGCGAGTTTTTTGGCTTGAACATCATCCACAGCTATTGCTCTAACAACGAGACCTCCCTCCAGGACCTGATGCAGCGAAAGGATTTGCAAAACATTTTCCAAGATTCGGGTTATAAGCCAAAGAAATAATAATCAACAATATATCCGACAGCAAACGACAACAAACGACTACTGTCGACAACAAACGTTTGTTCAACGGCTTCTTCTTGACAAGGTTTGCATCTTTGCGGCATGAAACTTTAAAAACAAAGAATTATGCTAGTAAAGACATTCGGATGCGCCCTTTTCGGCATCGAAGCCATTCAGGTCACCATTGAGGTGAACATCGACAAAGGTATCAACTTCTATCTGGTCGGCTTGCCCGACAATGCGGTCAAGGAAAGCCAGCAGCGTATTCAGGCTGCCATCGCCAACCTTGGCTATTACTATCCTCACAAGAAAATCGTCATCAACATGGCGCCCGCCGACATCCGTAAGGAAGGCTCGGCCTACGACCTACCTATCGCCATCGGCATCATGGCGGCATCGGAACAAGTCAACACCGACTTGTTGGAGCAGTTCATCATCATGGGTGAGCTTTCCCTCGACGGCACACTCAAACCCATCAAAGGAGCCTTGCCCATCGCCATCAAGGCGAAGCAAGACGGCTTCCGAGGGCTCATCGTTCCTAAGTCTAATGCGCGTGAGGCTGCAGTAGTAGAGGGCTTGGATGTGTATGGTGTGGAAAACATCCATGATGTGGTGTCAGTCCTAAACGGTGAACTCCTTGTTCAGCCAGTGACGGTCGACATGGCGGAGTCGTGGCAGGAGACCACCTGCGATTTTGACTTCAGCGATGTGCGTGGGCAGGAGAACATCAAGCGCGCCTTGGAGATCGCAGCCGCCGGTGGACATAATGTTATCCTTATTGGCCCTCCAGGCAGTGGCAAGACCATGTTAGCCAAGCGTATGCCCACCATTCTGCCGCCTTTGACCATGGCCGAGGCATTGGAGACGACCAAAATTCATTCCGTGGCGGGCTTGATTGGACGCAATGCAGCTTTGGTCAGGACAAGGCCGTTTCGTAGTCCCCATCATACCATCAGCGACGCTGGCTTGGTGGGTGGCGGCACCTATCCGCAGCCTGGTGAGATTTCGCTCGCACACAATGGAGTGCTCTTTCTTGATGAGCTTCCGGAGTTCAAACGCACCGTGCTGGAAGTGATGCGGCAGCCGATGGAGGATAGGATTGTGACTATCTCGCGCGCCAAGATGACCGTCGATTTTCCAGCCAATTTCATGCTTGTAGCGGCCATGAATCCTTGTCCCTGTGGCTATTACAACCATCCCGATAAGGAATGTACCTGCAAACCAGGCATGGTGCAGCAGTACCTCAACCGCATCAGTGGACCATTGATGGATCGTATCGACCTGCATGTTGAGGTCGTGCCTGTAGCCTATAAGGATTTGTCGGCCAAGCAGCGAGGCGAGTCGAGTACGGCAGTGCGCGAGCGCGTCATCAAGGCGAGGAAAATTCAGGAGGAGCGCTATGCGGAATTCCCGAACATTCATGCCAATGCCCAGATGACTTCGCAGCTCATCCAGAAATACTGCGACCTTGACGAACCATGCCGCAATATCCTAAAAAATGCCATGAACCGCTTGGGACTTTCGGCTCGCGCATACGATAGGATTCTAAAAGTTTCCCGCACCATCGCTGACCTCGACGGCAGTGAAAACATCCAGACGGGGCATTTGGCCGAGGCAATTAATTATAGGAGTCTGGATAGGGATAACTGGGGAAGCTGAGTCATGGAGTATTATCAAGGAAGTTTAAGGCAATTTGCGGAGGAGTTGCTTTCACAGGGTAGGGGCAATGGACAGATGGTTGTAGTTGCCCCTCTGAATGAGATGGTAATTGAGGATGCGAAAAAGAAAGGAGTAGAATTGTTGTCTTCTTTGATTGTGGTGACGCAAAACACCATTTTCAAGTATGCTCATCATCCAAAAGAAAAGAAAGGAGCGGCGGTCCCAGTCAGCAATTATGACCTAATAGAAAAAGCATTGAGGACTCCACTTCATATCTATGAAGACCCGATTCAAAATGAGATAATATACGTGTTCACCTACCCGTACGATGAAAGCAAGTTGGTCAAAGTAGTTGTTCATCCTAATTTCAAAGTGAAAAGAGGGCAATTCATCAATGCCGCCAAATCTTGGGGAATTGTTATTAAAGAAGCCTTTGACAATTCCCAATATAGGATGATAAAATAAAAGGAATGGTTTGAGCCATTCCTTTATTGCTGGCGGTCGGAGTTGAACCGACAATCATCTCACCTTTTGAGGCGTGAAGCTACCCGTTGCGGTCATCGACCAGTGTTTTGAAAAATTGGCGGAGGGAGTCGAACCCTCAATATAAGGCGGCAAAAACCGGCTCCCCGCTACCATGTTGCGACCATCAACCAATTTTCAAATGCAAAAATACAAATTTTTCGTGAAAGAGCAAGTGCTGAGTATAAAAAAACTCAAATTATTCCTTTCTGTCTCTCCCAAACAACGCCCCAATCCATTGCCGATTGAGCCTTGAGATGTTCTGCCGCTTGATGAGTTTCGGACACTCGGCCTCGCAGGCGTAGGTGTTGGTGCAGTTGCCGAAGCCCAACTCGTCCATCTTGGCGACCATCTTTTTGACGCGATCGGCGGCCTCGATTTGACCTTGAGGTAACAAAGCCAAATGACTGACTTTGGCTCCCACAAACAGCATGGCGCTGGCATTTTTGCAGGCGGCCACACAAGCACCGCATCCGATGCAGGAAGCAGCGTCCATGGCCATGTCAGCCTTATGTTTCGGAATCGGAATCGTGTTGGCGTCGGGCACGCCGCCCGTGGTGGTGCTGATGTAGCCTCCCGCCTGGATGATTTTGTCGAAGGCGGAACGGTCAACCACCAAGTCGCGGATGACGGGGAAGGCTTTTGCCCGCCAAGGCTCAATCCAGATGTCGTCGCCATCATGGAACTTGCGCATGTGAAGCTGGCAGGTGGTGATGCCGTCGTCGTTGCCATGTGGCCTGCCGTTGATATAGAGTCCGCACATGCCACAGATGCCCTCGCGGCAGTCATTATCGAAGCACACGGGATGCGCGATGCGGTCGTTGATGAGCCGTTCGTTCAGGATGTCGAGCATCTCAAGGAAGGAGCAGTCGGGACTGATGTTGTCAATCTCGTAGGTCTCAAAATGGCCTTTGGCCTTTGCACTTTCCTGTCTCCAAATATGTAGTGTGAATCTCATGGTTGTCTGTTTTGACTCGGGACACGGGACTTTGGGACGCGAGACAATAACTTGTGTCTCGCAGTCTCGCGTCTCGTGTCTTATTTATAGTTTCGTTTTGCAATTGAAATATGTTCGTAAACTAACGGCTCCTTCTCCATGGTCTCAGGCTGGCCGTGGCCTTGGTATTCCCATGTGGCCACATACATAAAGTGGTCGTCGTCGCGGAGGGTCTCGCCATCCTCGGTCTGATGCTCGGTGCGGAAATGCCCGCCACACGACTCCTCGCGGTGCAAGGCATCGGCGATGACGAGTTGCGCTAACTCGAAATAGTCTTCCAAACGACAAGCCTTCTCCAGTTCAGGGTTAAACTCGTTGGCCGTACCAGGGATGAAAACGGATTTCCAGAATTCGTCTTCAAGTTTGGCAACCAGTTCTTTGGCTTTCGTGAGACTTTCGGTATTGCGAGCCATGCCACAATATTCCCACATGATTTTGCCTAATTGTTTGTGGAAATTATCGACGGTCTTGTTTCCTCCGATTCCCATCAGTCGGCTGATGCGCTGTTTTACCGCCTCTTCTGCTACGTCAAACTCGGGCGATGTCACCGATATCTTGCCCACATAGATTTGGTTGGCAAGATAGTTCTGCATGGTGTATGGCAGTACAAAATACCCATCGGCCAAACCCTGCATCAAGGCAGAAGCACCGAGGCGGTTGGCGCCGTGGTCGCTGAAGTTGGCTTCACCAGCGGCGAAGAGCCCGGGGATGGTGGTCTGCAGTTCGTAGTCGACCCAGAGGCCACCCATGGTGTAATGGATGGCGGGATAGATCATCATCGGGGTCTCGTAAGGGTTCTCGTTCGTGATTTTCTGGTACATCTGGAAGAGGTTGCCATATTTCTGCTCGACGATGTCTTTGCCCAGGCGTTGGATGGCATCGGCGAAGTCGAGGTAAACGGCATAGCCAGTGCCTACGCCATAGCCAGCATCGCAGCGTTCCTTGGCGGCACGGCTGGCCACGTCGCGCGGCACGAGGTTGCCGAAGGCGGGATAACGTCGCTCTAGGTAGTAGTCACGGTTCTCTTCAGGGATGTCGGTGGGTTTCAGTTTGCCCGCGCGTATGGCTTCGGCGTCTTCTTTCTTCATGGGCACCCAGATGCGGCCGTCGTTGCGGAGACTCTCGCTCATCAGCGTGAGCTTGCTTTGATAGTCGCCATGGACGGGGATGCAGGTGGGGTGGATTTGTACATAACATGGGTTGGCGAAGGCGGCGCCTTTGCGGTGACATACCCATGCCGCGCTGCCATTGCTATTCATGGCGTTGGTGGAGAGGTAATAGAGGTTGCCGTAGCCGCCAGTGGCCAGCACCACGGCATGGGCGGCATAACGTTCCAAGTCGCCAGTGACAAGGTTGCGGACGATGATGCCACGGGCACGGCCATCCACAATAACCAAGTCCATCATCTCGCAACGGGTATGCAGCTTCACTGTGCCTCGGGCAATCTCACGGCTTAAGGCGCCATAAGCCCCAAGTAACAATTGTTGTCCTGTTTGCCCTTTGGCGTAAAAGGTCCTGCTCACTTGTGCGCCGCCAAAAGAGCGGTTGTCGAGCAGTCCACCGTAGTCGCGGGCGAAGGGCACACCTTGCGCCACACATTGGTCGATGATGGCACCACTGACCTCGGCCAAACGGTAGACATTGGCCTCACGGGCGCGGTAGTCTCCTCCCTTGATGGTGTCGCGGAAAAGACGCTCCACGCTGTCGCCGTCATTTTGGTAGTTCTTGGCTGCGTTGATGCCGCCTTGGGCAGCGATACTGTGGGCGCGGCGCGGCGAGTCCTGGATGCAGAAAATCTCGACATTGAAGCCCATGGCACCCAATGAGGCGGCTGCCGAGGCACCAGCTAGTCCTGTGCCTACCACAATGATGTCGAGTTTGCGCTTGTTGGCCGGGTTGACTAGCTTCTGCGAGGCTTTGTAGTTGGTCCATTTCTCGGCGAGCGGACCGGCGGGTATTTTGGAGTCTAATTTCATATTCATTGTTTTTGACGCGGGACGCGGGACTGCGGGACACGGGACTTTTGTCTCGCGTCTCGTGTCTCGAAGTCTCGTGTCATAGAATAATATTTCATGGTTAACATCCAATATAAACACCAATGACTACTGCGGCGAACATCAGGCAGACGACCGTAGCATAGATGATGCCGATAATCTCGATGACCTTTCCGTATTTATAATTGTAAAGTCCCAAAGTCTGGAACATGGCCGCAAAGCCGTGACGCATGTGGAACCAAACCACCACGAAAAACACCAAATAGCTTATCGCGATGTGGGGGATTTTGAATTTCTCATGGGCTTGCGCGTAGAAGTCGAGGTTGCCGTCTACCCAACCGAGTTTCACGAAGAAGAAGTCCATGAAATGCAGCAGCAGGCAGGCGATGATGAGGATGCCCGTCCAGACTTGCAGCTTGGAGCCTGTATGCGTCTTCGAGTGTTGTGGCTTATGGTAGCCTTGGGGTCTTGCCTTTTTGTTGGAGATGGCCAGCCAAAGCGTCAGGACGATGTGGAGCAGCAAGGCACCAAACAGCACGATTTCAAAGGCTTTGATGACATAGTTGGTGCCCATGAAGTCGCAGAAAGCGTTGTACCACGCACCGCCGTCGTTGCGCAGGATGCACAGGTTGGCCGAGGCATGGAACAGCAGGAAGATGCTCAGGAAAGCGCCCAACAACGCGACGAGAATCTTCTTGCTAATGGAATGGATTTTAGGGAGATTCATATACGGGTTAAATTCTTGGCTATCTGTAAATTGTTATTTCATTTCCTGCTTCATCTTTCCATTCCTTCCAACCATTGGAGCTTCTTCCAGTACAGAATCCAGCAGCTGCGCTTGGAGAATCAAATAAGACATCTTCTTTAACAATTCGTTCGCCATTTACTACTTCAGTGTATGCGGATATCTGTTGGTCACGTCTTTTGCGGAATAAGTCAGTAACTCCGGCTGAATTCTGAAGGCTTATCCTACTTCCTTGTAATACAATTAGCGAGTGGTCGTTGGTGAAGAAGATACCGTTTGCATCAGCTTTGCTTTTTAGAAAACAAGATATAGATGAATCGGAATTGCCTTGTGCTCTTTTTTGAGGAGTCTCTTTTGCTTTTCTTTTGATCGATTTGGCAGTTGTCGTAACTAAAGGTTTGGGAGAATCAATGGAAGAGGCAGAAAAGCAAATTGTGGCAAGCATCGCTTTAATGTCATCTTCAGAGAAAACACCATTGTATTTTTCAACCAATGAATTTTTTAAGCTTTCTGTAATTTGCCCCTGGGGGTCTAAAATGAGATTCTCTTTTATTTTATTTAAGTTTTCTAAATGCTGCATTTCTTTAATGCGCTCCTCGCAAAAACTCATGATAGCATCTCTGCTAAAGTTAGTTTTAGAAAATTTCTCTACAAACTTTGCTCCCAATTTGTTGTCCAATTCAAGTGGGACTTGCATTATCGAAACAGCTGATTTCTCTTTTGGCCCATCATAGAAGATTTCTATGCTTTCTCCAACATAAATGCCCACTTCGACTTTCAATTGTCGCATATAGGACTCAAGTTGTAATCTTTCTCTTTCAGTTTGTGTGTGAACAGGACGTTTTACTTCTAAGACAAATTGATCCTCATCATCTTTCTTGATGAGGATGTCTGGCTGAATGTGTTCTCTATTACCTATAGGAATGTTAGGCTTGTGGCAAATTTCACCTTTGTATTTTGCCCAACCCAGTAATTGTAATTGGGTCTCAATTAAAGCGTGGTATTTATCCTCCTCTACATTCTTTTTTTTGGCTTCAATCAAATCATAAACGAATTTGTTCCATTCTTCTATCATATTCAGGCTGTGATTAGTTAGCTGCAAAAATAGTCAAAATACTTCTTCGCCCCTCAAAATTATTAAAAAGTTAAACTCAATCTTAATCCCACACAATTTCGTCGGCGAGAAACACCAAATGCAAGATGATGTCCGTCCAACGAGCTTCCTTCTTTGTCATTGTTTTCTTTGTGGTCATGAGAATTCCTTGTTTTGAGATCGTCAAACGCAAAAAAAACTTGTTTATCGGAAGTCAGGCAAATTTCCACTGAAAGTGGGATCCGGCAAAATAACCCGTTCATCGCTTGGCAAGCCGCCTTAACACAGTGCCTTGCGGTGTGACGACTTTCAGCACATAAATGCCACTAGGAAATCCTTGCAATGCAATGGTGTTGCATGGATTCCCCATTTCTTTTCGCCATATTTCCCTACCGTCAATGCCATATAGGACGACCTCGGCCACCATTCCTTCGGGCATGTGCAGCACTACTTCATCCTCGGCTGGATTGGGACTGATTGAAATTGCCGACAAGTTGTTTCCCTCTGCAATGCCAACGGATGGTGCTTCCACTCTGATAAGTTGCCAGACCGTATCCGCCATGCAATGGCGACTCACGACTTGCCTCACGAGATAGATACCACCCTCGGGGAAGGTATGCCAAAGCATAGTGTCGTTGGTTTGTTGGCTTTCGCCGTCGCCGAAGAACCATTCTTGTTCTTCATAGAGTTTGGCCTTACTCGCAAAACGGACATTGAGGTAATCTACACTATCAACCACAAAATCGGCTTTTGGTGAGGGGCGTTGCCATCTCCAAAGGGAGTCGAACACCACCTCATGTGCGGCAGAACGGATGGCACGGGCAGCGGTTTCATCGAGGCCAGCATTGTGGCTGATGTTGTTAGGGTCGCGACCAAAGATCATGGTATAGAAAGCACAAGCGGCAGCATAGCTTCCTGCCAAAGAGGGATGGCTCTCGTCCATCATGTAAAGTTCGATTTCCGCATTGTGGTCGCGAAGATAATGCCACACACGGCCCACGGGACACACCGAGGCGTCGTTGTCCTCGCCCATCTGCATGTAACGTGCATAGAGAAGGCTGTCCATGCCCTCGTAGGTGTCCATCGGCGGATAGCCAAACTCCGTATCGCCGTTCTTGCGTCCCCAAGTCATGAAAAACATCGGCTCGGCGCAGGGATTATGGGCATAGATGGAATCTACCAGTTGCTGCGCGAAAGGAAACACGTACATCTCCACCGAATCCATGGGGAAAGCCGGAAGTTGACTCTGCTCCTGCATCACCACGACATCCCAGCCGCCTTCGCAGATCCACATCATCGACTGGTTATGACAGTGCATCTCAAAGGTGCAGCCGCCAGGGGTGTTGCTGCGATACTCCATGTCCTCGCCCATGCTCTGCGCGATGTCGGCTATCATCTGCGGAAGGTCGTTGACCTGCGTGTAGCTGTTGCCGACAAACAACACGCGTGGGTGTTCTTGCGCGAAAAGTGCTCCTGAAGATAGCGCAAGAAACAAAGTTATCAGAAGTGTTTTTCTGGTTTTGTGTCCCATCATGGCGCAAAAATACAACTTAATGCCAATTTGACTTTCCAATCCCGATAGTTTTTCTACTTTTGCAAGGAAAACAAAAGCCTTTCTGAAATGAAAGCTTTGGAATTTGATACCTGAAACAACTATTAAACAACATTTAGACCATGCTGCAAAAAGGAACCAAAGCCCCGTATTTTGAGGGCAAAGACGAGAACGGCAACCTCGTCAAATTGAGCGATTTTGCCGGAAAGAAACTGGTGCTTTACTTCTATCCCAAGGACAGCACCCCGGGCTGCACCGCCGAGGCCTGCGACCTGCGCGACAACTACGAGCGCTTCCTCGCCCTAGGTTATAACGTGTTGGGTGTCAGCCGCGACAGCGCTGCCTCACATCAACGCTTCATCGCCAAATACAATCTGCCTTTCCACCTCATCGCCGACACCGACCTGACCATCCTGAAAGCATACGAGGCTTGGGGCGAGAAGAAGATGTACGGCAAAGTCACCGAAGGCACGCTGCGTACCACCTACGTCATTGACGAAGAAGGCGTCATCATCGATGCTATTGGCAAAGTAGACACCAAAAACCACACTGCTCAAATACTATAGGAAATGAAACGAATTGTCATAGTGATACTCGCTGCTGTCTTGTTTTGCGGCTGCCGTCAAACCAAAAACGAGCCAACGGAGTCCACTCCCTCGACAGTGATGTTGTCGCCCACCAATGATGCCAGCCAGTTTGTGGTCTTGGCCGAAGCCATCCCTGATGTCATCCTTGAGATCCGTTACTATGGCACTTATAACTTCGTCGGCGCACGCGTCGATGGCTATGAGGAGCCTATCGCTTTGATGACCCGCCAGGCCGCCGACAGCCTTCGTGCTGTGAGCGACGACCTGATGAAACATGGCTATCGCCTGAAGATTTATGACGCCTACCGTCCACAATGCGCCGTCGACCACTTCGTGCGTTGGGCTGCTGATGTCAACGACACGCTCATGAAGCCTTATTTCTATCCCGAAGTGCCGTGTGACAGCCTGTTTGAGTTGGGCTACATCGCTAAGCGGAGCGGCCATACGCGCGGCTCCACCGTCGACCTGACCTTGTTCGACATGGCCACGGAGAAGGAAGTTGACATGGGCGGTACCTTTGATTGGTTCGGCCTTGAAAGCCATCCTAATTATGGCGGCGATCCTGAGACAGGGACTTATAAAGGCGATGCTCCCATCACCGCCGAGCAGTTCCACAACCGCATGATCTTGCGTGAGGCCATGCTTCGCCACGGTTTCAAGGCCATCGATGAGGAGTGGTGGCACTTTACCCTGAAGAATGAGCCGTTCCCGGATACTTATTTCACATTCCCCGTAAAGCGGTTGCCTAACTAAAGCATGTCCGAACTCAAAGCCATACTATCCGGAAGAATCAGCGGTAACGATGCCAAAGCCTTGGCCGGTGGCGACTTCAAGGAGGAACTTTTTCAGTTGCTCTTCGACGAAGACAAGCGCACCTCTGATAATGCCGCTTGGGTGTTGACGCATTTGCCCAAGATGGAGGATGCCTGGCTGACCGAACGCCAAAACATCCTCATTGACGAGGTGATGCGCACCGAGAGCACCACCAAACGCCGACTCATCATGAACCTGTTAGATAGAACACCCTTTGAAGCCGACCATATCCGCACCGACTTCCTAGATTTTTGCTTCAACGCTATGCTTTCCGACGAGCCTATCGGCATCAGGTCTTTAGCAATAAAACTGACTTATGCCCAAAGTGTCCATTATCCCGAGTTGCTCGAAGAATTCAACACCGTGCTCCAGATGATGGAGCCTGAGGTGTTGCCTGCCGCGCTGAAACACCTTAGAGGGAAAATGATGAAAAACAAACACTTTAAACAATCCAAGCATGAACACTAACTTTACTATTCGTCCTGCAAAGCCAGAAGAGGCAGGCCTTGTCCTTGAATTCATCAAGAAACTCGCTGTTTACGAGAAATGCGCCGATGATGTTGTGGCCGACGAAGCCACAATTTATCATTCCCTGTTTGTGGAGCGTTCCGCCGAGGTGGTCTTCGCCGAGGAAGACGGCGCGGTCGTCGGCTTCGCCTTGTTTTTCCACAATTTCTCCACTTTCGTCGGACGCAAAGGACTCTATCTTGAAGACCTGTTTATCCTTCCCGAGAAACGTGGCAGGGGCTATGGCAAGGCGTTGTTGAAATACCTGGCCAAGATTGCCGTGGAACGCAACTGCGGCCGAATGGAATGGATTTGCCTCGATTGGAACAAGCCCGCATTGGAGGTCTACCGCAGCATCGGCGCCATTCCCATGGACGAATGGACCGTGCAGCGTTTGGATGAGACCGCTTTGAAAAAGTTTGCATCGGAGGAATAATAATGGACACCTTCCTTTATCCAACGCCTGAAGGTTTCGACGACCTGTTGATTTATACCGACGGCGAGGTGCTGACGGGTCTGCTATTTGCAGGTTCGCATGATGATACAAATGTTGTAGAGACGTACCATGGCGCGTCTCTACCCAACATAATTCGTGATACCAGCCAATGGTTAGATATTTATTTCTCTGGCTGTCAGCCAGATTTCACACCCGCCTACCGCATGGAAGGCCTGACGCCTTTCCGCAAGGCGGTGTTGGATGTCGTTAGAGAAATACCTTTCGGACGAACAATGACCTACGGTGAAATCGCGAAATGGTTAAGCGTCCGTTCTGCGCAGGCTGTGGGTGGTGCGGTAGGGTGGAACCCCATCTGCCTCATCGTGCCTTGTCATCGAGTGATGGGTGCCAACGGCAACTTCACGGGCTATGGCGGCGGCCTGCCCAACAAAATCGCTTTGCTGAAACTTGAGGGAAGTCTGATGTTTTAGCTCTTCGGTGCCCCTCCACCGAAATCATCGTACAAGATATTCTCGGGTGCGACACCCAGGTTGTCGAGCATGTTGACCACGGCGGCACTCATCGGGCCGGGGCCGCACATGTAGTATTCGATGTCCTCGGGTGCACGATGGTCCTTGAGATAGGTGTCGTGCATCACATTATGCACGAAGCCTGGCGTGTAAGGCACGCCCACTGCATCGGCGGTAGGGTCGGGACGGTCTAAGGCCAAGTGGAAATGGAAGTTGGGGAAGTCTTTTTCCAACTGGCGGAAGTCGTCGAGATAGAAGACCTCGTTTAAGGCACGAGCTCCGTAGAAATAATGCATCTCACGGTCTCTGACATTCAAAGTGCGCGTTAGGTGCATGATTTGTGCACGCAAGGGCGCCATGCCTGCACCTCCACCAACCCAAATCATCTCGGGCAATTGTGTAGGGCTGTCACACTGTGGCAGCCGTACATTATTGGCCGAATGTTCCTTCACGTGGAACTCGCCGTAAGGTCCAGACATCAACACCTTTTCACCAGGTTTCAACGAGAAGATATAGGATGAGGCAATACCAGGGTTGACGTTCATGAATCCCGATTTGTCAGCTTTGAAAGGCGGTGTGGCGATACGCACCGTCAGCATGAAGACATCGCCCTCGGCGGGATAGTTGGCCATCGAATAGGCACGAACCGTCGGCTCAGTGTTGACGCAACGCAGGTCGAACATTTTGAATTTCTCCCATGAGGGAAGATATTCAGTGCCAATAAGTTCCTTGTCGAAATCGGAGTATTTAATGTTGAACTTCGGTATCTTGATTTGGGCGTAGGAGCCAGGGATGAAGTCCATGTGTTCGCCCTCGGGCAGCTGCACTTTAAACTCCTTGATGAAGGTGGCCACATTGCGGTTGCTGACCACCGTGCATTCGTATTCCTTGACATTCAAAATCGACTGCGGCACCACGATTTTCAGGTTTTCCTTCACCTTTACCTGACAGCCCAAACGCCAATGGTCTTGGATTTGCTTGCGGGTGAAGAAGCCGACTTCTGTAGGCAATATCGAGCCACCGCCTTCCACGACACGACATTTGCATTGGCCGCAAGAGCCTTTGCCACCACAGGCCGAAGGCAGATACACTTTCTGCTCGGCAAGGGTGTTGATGAGTGTATTGCCCACGGGAACTGTTAACTCCTTGTCGTCGTTGATGGTGATTTTCACCTCGCCCTTGGGCATGAGTTTATTGCGCACCCAAAGCAACAAGGCAACGAGCAGAAGCACGATGCCCAGGAAAACGGCGATGCTGAGGATTATGGTGGTGGTCATGTCCATGAGGTCAAAGTTTAATTCCCATAAAAGCCATAAAAGCGATACCCATCAAACCAGTGATTATGAACGAGATGCCCACGCCTTGCAGGGCTTTGGGTATCTTGGAATAACGTAGTTTCTCACGGATGGCGGCGATGGCCACGATGGCCAGCAGCCAGCCTATGCCCGATCCGAGGCCGAACACAGCCGCCTCGCCAACATTACTGAAGCCACGCTCCTGCATGAAGAGCGAGCAGCCCAAGATGGCGCAGTTCACCGCAATCAGCGGGAGGAAGATGCCCAAGGCGGAATACAACGAGGGGGTGAATGTCTCGATAATCATCTCCAAGATCTGCACGATGGCGGCGATGATGGCGATGAAGAGGATATAGGTCAAGAAACTCAAGTCGACGGTGGCAAATCGAGGACTGATCCATGCCAACGCACCAGGTGAGAGTAGATATTTGTTAATCAAGTAATTGACAGGAACGGTAACCACCAAAACGAAAGTCACGGCCAGACCCAAACCTGCGCTGGTCTTGACGGTCTTCGACACAGCAAGATAAGAGCACATACCTAAGAAGTATGCGAAGATCATGTTGTCAACAAAGACGGACTTTATGAACAGGTTGAAGTATTCCATGAGCGTTGCTATATTGACACGAGACTGCGAGACACGGGACGCGAGACGGTTTTTACTAATTGTTACGATTATTGTTTTCTAAATATACTATGAAGGCTCCTATTGAACTTGATAAAGACTTGCACTTGGAGATTAAACTTTTGGCTGTTTTATCGTCACAATAACCTATCTTTGGACATAAATAAAGCATGTTTCTCACTTCTCCACAACTGCCTTTTGCAATTCTCAAGTAGCGAATCATTGTCTTATCCGAGTTGTATTCTGAACCTTCTGCTATGTTGTTCGATATGGAAATGACAGCCCTTTGAATCTGGTCTCGAAAACCATAATCTTTATTGTCTTTGAACAAACTATATATTTGTAAAGCAATATTTTGAGCATCTTGCCAAATCCGTAAGTCTTCAAATGCTTGCATATTTATATGTAGTTTTCTTATTTCTGTGTAGTTGTCTCGCGTCCCGCAGTCCCGTGTCCCGCGTCTTTATTACTAATCCATATTATTACACCCATAACTATTAGTGCCATTGGCGGGAGAATCATAAGGCCATTGTTTTGATAACCAGCTTCGTAGAACGACTGTGGGATGACTTGGTAGCCCAACAAAGTTCCTGAACCTAACAGTTCTCTGAAGAACGCCACGATGACAAGGATCAAGCTGTAGCCCAGTCCGTTGCCCAATCCGTCAAGGAACGACTCACTAGGTCCATGCGACAACGCAAAGGCCTCTAAACGACCCATGATGATACAGTTGGTGATGATAAGGCCCACATACACAGAGAGTTGTTTGCTGACCTCGTATGCGAATGCCTTCAAGAACTGGTCAATCATGATGACCAACGTGGCGACCACGACTAACTGCACGATGATGCGGATGCGCGAGGGGATGCCCTTGCGCAGCAAGGAGATGATGAGGTTAGATAAAGCCGTCACAATCGTCACAGAGGCACCCATCACCAAGGCAGGCTTGAGTTGGGCGGTCACGGCCAGGCATGAGCAGATACCCAGCACCAATACGGTAACTGGGTTAGTCTTGCGCAAGGGCTCTATGACGAGTTTCTTGAAGTTGGCCATGGCTTATTCTCCTCTTTCTGCAAATTTCTTTAGGTATGCCGAATACTTCTCCAAAGTACTGTCAATCATATTTTTAACGCCGTTTGAGGTCTTGGTGGCACCTGTTATGGCGTCGAATTCAACAGGAACCAGAGTGTCGTTGCTCATGATCTGTTTGCCAGCAAATTGGCCTTGGAACTTGTCCGTGGTAATCTCGCCGCCCAAGCCAGGGGTCTCCGACTTATGGCCGAAAGAGGCACCCACGATGGTCTTGCCGTCGGAGGCGATGGCGAGGTAACCCCAAATAGGGCCCCAAAGTCCATTGCCTTGCATGGGAATGACGCTGGTTTGACGGTCGATGACGAACACGGGCAGGCCTTCTTCACTTTCGGTAGGGTCGCCATTCTCGTCCAAGAGGAACTCATCCGAGCAATGTTTCTCAAATAGCAGTGCCGCATTCTTGGCGTTGACATCAGGGATGCCTGCTGCCGTCAAGATATTGATGCGCTTCTCGTTCTTTTCATTGCGGTCCTGGAAAGGTTGAAGCCATAATGCCGTCACCGTGAGCAGTACCGCTACGATGACGATTAAAATCGTAGCGTACAAGAAGATATATCGGTTGCTGTTGATGTCTTTTTTCATTGGGCAGTAGTTTTTCGTTGGACAATAGCGCGTCTTTGGCGCATCTTGATGTTTCGGGCTACAACACAATGGTCGATAAGCGGCGCGAAGCAGTTCATCAGCAGGATGCTGAGCATCATGCCTTCGGGATAAGCGGGGTTGATGACACGCAGCATCACGGTAAAGATGCCGATGAGCAGACCATAAATCCACTTGCCGATGTTGGTCTGCGCTGCCGTGACTGGGTCGGTGGCCATGAAGACCGCGCCAAACATGAAACCGCCCATTAAGTAATGGTAATAGAACGGCATTTGCATGTATTCGTTGGCGCCGATGGCATTGAATAGCAGGCCCATCAGGCCGCCGCCAACGATGACGGATAGCATGATGCGCCAACTGGCGATGCCGGTTAGCAATAATACAATGGCACCCAACAATATGGCAATCACCGATGTTTCACAGGTAGACCCAGGTATCGTTCCGATGAGCATATCCAAAGCAGAGGCAGTGGGTTGCATCCCAGCGGCCAGTTCACCTAAAGGCGTGGCGCCCGTGATGGCATCGGTGCCCCAGAGGTCAGCAGCAATCCAGATGCCGTCGCCCGACATGCGGGTGGGGTAGGCAAAGAAAAGGAAGGCGCGTGCCACCAAGGCGGGGTTGAGGAAGTTCATGCCTGTGCCGCCAAAGACCTCCTTGCCTATGATGACGGCAAAGGCGGTGGCAAGGGCGAGCTGCCACAAAGGCGTGGTGACGGGCACAATCATCGGGATGAGAAATCCCGTGACGAGGAAGCCTTCGTTCACCTGATGATGCCGTATCTGCGCAAAGGCGAACTCGATGCCCAAGCCGACGATATACGACACCGCAAGCATAGGAAGCATACGGAGGAATCCAAACCAAAGACAGTACCACCAACTTGCAGTCGTGCCTAATTCATAAGGCCAATCCACTGCACGGAGCGAGGTCTGATAGCCGAGGTTCCACATGCCAAAGAGCATGGCGGGCGCAAGGGCGATGACGACCGTGATCATGGCGCGTTTCAGGTCGACGGCATCGCGCACATGGCAGCCGCGTTTCGTGACCCGGTTGGGCGTGAAGGCAAAGGTGTGGAAGGCCTCGTAGGTGCTTCCCAGCCAAGCCCATTTCCCTTTAGGCTCATGCGTCTCAAACCACTTTGCCAGCCCTTTGAACATGTTACTCTTCACCCCTGACTTCTCTCTCATGGCAAGGCCTCCTTTCTCAGTTTCTCCAATGCCTTGCGGATGATGGCTTGGATGTCGGTTTTCGAAGTGTCGATGAACTCGCAGAGGGCAAAGTCTTCAGGCTCAACCTCATAGATGCCAAGGTTTTCCATCAGCTCGATGTCGCCGATGATACAGGCCTTGATGAGTTGGGTGGGGTAGATGTCGAAGGGGAAGATCCGCTCGAAGTTGCCCGTGAAGACCAAGGGACGTTCGTCGCCGTGGGTGTTGGTGTCAAATTTCCATTTCAGCATTTTCGGCAGGAAGCCGCTGAGGAAGGTCCTCGAGAAGCTGAACTTCTTGAATCCCGGCATCAGCCAGCCCATGAAGTCGTAGTAGTCGCCTTCGGGGATGATGCTTACGAGGTCGTCGTATGCGCCAAGGAAACCATCGAGGGCAATCTGTGTGCCGCTCAGGATGTCGCCCGAGATGACGCGATCCGTCTTGGTATTATCTTCGTTAAGCAGTTGTGCCTTAGTGATTTCAGACAAACAAGCCCCAGCCTTGACGCGGTAATAATGCGGATTCTTGATATTGGGTCCAGCCACGGCGATGACCTTTTCGGGATTGTAAATGCCAGTGGTGACCAGTTCGCCCAATACTGCCACATCCTGTAGGTTCATTGTCCAGACCACCTCACCTTTATTAATGGGGTCGATATGGGCGATCTGTGTGCCGATGTTTCCCGATGGGTGAGGACCATTTATGTAATGTGTGGTCAGTTGGGAGTTGTTCAGTTGTTCAGTTGGCAGTTGCTTCGCAAGCCTTTGTTCGGGCTTAAAGCATATATGGACTTTCCCCTCCGTCAATTGCGTCAAGGCCTCGAGGCCTTTTTTCAACCATTCCTCTTTTCCCTGCATGATGTAGTCATAATCAGGTGCCAGAGGTGTGCTGCTGAAAGCGCTGACGAAGACGGCTTTGGGTTGGTCGTCTGGGTTGGCGACGGTGCCGAAAGGCCGCTGGCGCAGCATGGTCCAAAGGCCACATTGCAGCATGGCTGCCTTGATATCCTCAGCGTTTTGTGGCAATGCAATGGTTGGTGAGGATTTGAAATCCGCTTCCACCACCACCTCCAACAATTTCCGTTTCTCGCCTCTCACGATGGCTTTCACCTGTCCGCTGACGGGCGAAGTGAAACGGATGCGCTCGTCGTTCTTGTCGCAAAACAAAGAGTCGCCCACGGCCACGACATCACCTTCCTCAACTAGCAATCGCGGTGTGAGTCCCACGAAATCAGTGGGTTTCACGGCGTAAGTCGTGATGCTCCGCGCATCAGTGAGGAGCTTCTCTGCCGCTCCGCCGATGGGCAGGTCGAGGCCTTGTCGTATGGTGATGGTGTCGGACATAATTCGTGTGGCAAAAATAGGAAAAAGTTGTAAGTGTCCCGAATTATTGTTAGTTTTGTCGCCAATAAAAGGACACGAGACTGCGAGACACGAGACTATGGGACAAAAAAGGCTCGTGTCCCGCGTCCCGAAGTCCCGCGTCGAAATAATCATCTAACACCTAATAACCATGAAAAAACTCCTTACTCTTGTTGTCCTGCTGACGGCCATGACGGCTGCTTTCGCGCAACCCGGCCATTACATCACTTTCAACGGCACTGATCAATACATGCGCATTCCGCATCATGAAGACTTTAACATCGCTGCTGACCAGAGCTTCACCGTTACCGGATGGGTGCGCAACGAGACCTATACCAGTTTCCCGCGGTATGTCTGCAAGCGCGACATGTCGGTGACGGGCGCGGGCAGTGAGCGTACTGGTTATGAGTTCTTTGGCACGGGAAGCGCCGGGCAGTCCTTGGGCCTCAACACGCCCACGGCCACTTCAGGTCATGCACTTTCGGTCTATACAGGCGTCACCGTGCCAGCAGGGGAGTGGATGCATTTCGCTTTGGTGGTGGATCGCACCAACAACGAGATTAGGATTTACCACAACGGCGAGACCAACAACAGTTGGGCGGCGGCGGTCAATGACTGGGCAGTCACCAACACGCACGATGTGTTTGTTGGGGCAGGCAACAGCGGCGGTCAGCCGACTAACTTCTGCAATGGTTCGTTCTGCAATGTAAGGTTTTATGACATGGCTTTGAGTGCAAGTGAAATAGGAATCGACTTGAACAATAGTGAATTAAACAATCTCTCTGCGACCATGCAAGCGAATCTGCTTGCCGCTTACGATTTCACTACGGTCAACATCAACGGTAACCAATTGGCCGATCTATCAGGCCATGGCCACGATGCCGAGATGGTCAATTTCAACTTCGGGGGCGCCGAGATTCTGAATGTCACTTTGACCCAAGACACGCGCATGACGGGTCGCGGCAACCCGAACGATGTGCTGCTGAAAGCGGCGGTTTCATTTGGGGGCGACAATGCTGTGGTTGGACTGCAATCCATAACACTGAACCTTGATGGGACGACGGATTTGAATGACATTAGGGAGATAAAGGTGTATTCTACAGGCAGCATCAATACTTTTGACGAGCGTCATCCAGAAAATGCCACCTTGCTCGGCAGCATCGAGCCTGCTTCGGGCGACTTGACCTGCAATCTTGAGGGCAATCTTGTCTCGGGCACCAACTATCTTTGGATTACAGTACATGTGGCCGACAATGCCACCGAAGGCAACATGATTGACGCTTCGTTGAAGTCGATTACAACTACCGAAGAGACCTACGAACTCACCAATCCTTCGCCTTCAGGCAGCCGCGAAATCATCCTTGCTCATACTTTGTTGTTGCAGCCGGGAGACTATAATTCAACCAATTATCGTATCCCTGCGGTCATCACGGCGAAGGACGGAAGCATCGTAGTGGCCACCGATAAGCGCAAATTCAATGAAGGCGACCTGCCCGAGGACATCGACATCGTTTGCAACCGCAGTACTGACGGTGGTCACACTTGGAGTGAGCCTTACACCATTGCCTTGGGCACGGGCGTCAACCATGGCTTCGGTGACTGTGCCTTGGCATGGAGCAACGACGACAACGGCCTCATCGCTGGCTTTGTGGGTGGTCCTGGCTTGTGGTATTCCACTCCGTCAAATCCAATCCGCACCTATATTTGTAAGAGTTACGACAACGGCCAAACCTGGACAGAGCCCGAAGACATCACCAACTTCATTTTCGGCGATAACTGCATTGTCCCCGAACAGCGCACATGGCGCGCCTCGTTCTTTGGCTCGGGCAATGGACTTCGCACGTCCACTGGTCGCATCATGTTCGTGGCCGCAATCCGTGAGACTACGGCACAAGTGCTTTACAACCATGCCGTTTATTCCGATGACAACGGCCAGACTTGGCACGTGTCGGGTCGTGCTTCCACTTCGGGCGATGAGGCCAAGGTCACGGAGCTGGTTGACGGTCGCATCCTGATGAGCATCCGTCACGCAGGCAACCGCTGGTACAACATTTCCGAGGACGGCGGCGAGACTTGGCAACCCAGCACCTCCACATGGTATGACATCATAGCACCAGCTTGCAACGGTGACCTGATCCGTTACACCTCCGAAAACCAAGGCCACGACCGAAACCGCCTGCTCCATTCCGTGCCATTCGGCAGCAACCGCGAAAAGGTCACGGTTTATGTCAGCTACGACGAGGGCGAGACCTGGCCCGTGAGCAAGTGCATCGTGCCCTACAGCTCGGCCTATTCCTCGCTTTGCGTCCTGCCTGACGGCACTATTGGACTTTATGTTGAGGAAGCTTACGCGGGTGCTTCAGGTTATTCGACGGTGTTCTACAACTTTAGCCTTGAATGGCTCACCGACGGCAACGACACTTTTGACCCGACGGAAGTCAATGAAAACCAAGACACAGGTGGCTTGCTGAACATCTTCCCAGTGCCTGCCTCGTCCTTTGTTACGATTGAAGCCGATGGGATGCAGACCATCTATGTTTATGACACGCTGGGAAAGCTCATCAAGACAGTTCCCGCTGGCGGTGCTTCTGAAGTTCGGTTGGAGGTTTCGGAATGGGTATCTGGTGTGTATTTTGTTGAGGCATTGGTTGATAATGGGATGGTTAGAAAAGGACGGTTTGTGAAATAAAACTAGGTCTTTGTGTGTAATTATCGTGTTTCGGAGATTTTGTGTATTTTTGCAGTTGTAAAACATAAAAGACAGGTATCATGTGCACTTATAACATTTCAATCAGTGACGCGGTAATTGACGATGTCAGACCTGCATTTGCTGACGATGATGCATTGTCACGCTGGTTGCAGCAGCAGATGGAGTTGTTGTTGATTCAGTATGCAACGAGTCTCAAGAGAAAAGATGTGGAGGGTAAAAGTTTATCCTCTCGTCTGCGTGGCATAGCGACTGCCCCGAAGGATTTTGATTATAAGGAAGAATTGTCAAACCGTTACGACGTATGAAGCATTATTTTGTGGATACCAATGTGATAATCGACCTTTTGCTTAACCGCGAAGGAGCCGATGACGCTGCGGCATTGCTTGATGGTGCCGAAAGAGGAGAATACAAGCTGAGCCTGTGTGCTTTGTCGTACACTAACATCTATTATTCATTGCGCAAATATCTGTCGCACGAGGAACGCATTAATTGTTTGACGCAGATTAGCGAGGTGCTGTTGTCTGCTCCAGTTGATAACAATGTGGTTACTGCCGCTTTGCACTCTGGATGGAGCGATTTTGAAGATGCTGTTCAATACTGTGCTGCTGTCTCTGTTGGAATTACTGATGGCATTGTCACGCGGAACGAAAAGGATTTCATCTTGTCCGAGATTCCGATAGTTAATCCTATTGAGTTTATGAAATGATTATTGAATTGGTTTCGCTTCGTAACAGCATTACTAAAAAGAAACGTTTTGATGTCGTATCTGAAATTATAAACCAATCGGAATCTGATATAGTCCTATTTTGTGGACATACGATTTTTGATTGGAATGATTGTATCGAATTGTCAAGCAGAGTGACTAATATAGATTCTTTGATTCTGTTTGAATTGAATAAAACTGATGAGAGCTCTTTCATCAGAAGAAAGAATTGCCTGTTTCGAATTGAAAAAGGTCAAATATTGAACATGTTTACTAATCAATTCTTTGCTACATCTCAAGAAATAGAAGGAAACGAGCTGTTATGTGAGCACTATATTGATGAACTTGAGACTAAACGCTGTTTTAGTGTCAAAGGAAAGAAATGTTTGGTTTTGCAATGTGGCGAGATAAACATCATAAAGAACATTCAGAAAGAAAACAATCGTCCTGTGTTTCGGTTGCAAAACAGAATAGATTTGGAAAAACGTTTTTTTAACTTGCTGAATAGTGTCGACTTGGTGTTAAATCCGGCCCATACACCTATGGGTAACCAAGGCAAAATGGAAAAGAGGAGGGAAATGCTCAGTGCCAACAAACGGTACTATTTTTCAACAAGTAATTCTGATGAAAAGCATTTAATTGATTCGGCGGGTCTTCAATATTCATTTTATGATGGGCATAGACTAAACGAGACAACTCGGGAAATAAACAACTATGCCCAAATAAGGGTGTTTGTAAATGTTTAATATATTAGGGGAAGACACTTTTTTCCAGAAAACCCTTGCGGAATGTAAAATTATTTGTATTTTTGCACTGTCAGATTGTCGTCAGAGGGCGCGAACAATTTGCTTTTGCAGCAATATTCAAGCTGGACCATTCTGACCCCCATACGAGGACATGGCCCATAAGGTTATGTCCTCAGTTTTTCTATCACATCTTCTATCTGTCGTTTTGCAGTATCCTTGTCGGAGACAGCAAAAGCATCGGATTTCACTACAACGGCATTGTTGTTGTGAACAATGTAGCACTCATTGATAATTCCACTTGTAAAATCTTCATGCCTACCATAGATGCCTGAAGCTATCTTTTTGGTCTTAAGAATGTTGTCTGCCATATGCATATCAAAATCAAGCACCACAGTCTGACAACCTTGTTCCTTGGCTTTGCGAAAAGCCGATTTGATTCCGTTCTCACTTTCCACGCCCTTTCGGTCGCCAAGTTTCTCGTTGATGGTATATTCAGGGTTCTTATGTCCAAAAACCAGCAGATGCTCATTGATTCGTATGTTCATGTCATCGAAGCAGCCGAGCAGTACCCTTGCTACACGAATATTTTCGTCAAGCTCTGATGGGTCTGCTAGCTTACTAATTAACAGTCGTTCCCCGTAAACTACATCAACTATGAAATCCTCTATTTGAAACATGGGGACAAAAATACTAATAATTTGGAAATAAAGGAAAATCGGCATCGAAAATTTCCCTACCTTTGCAGCCCGAATCAGAATTCTGGTTCTGGCTTTTAACGAATTGAAAATCAGCATAAAATAATGAGCTTAAACACTACAAAATTGAGAAACATCGGTATCGCTGCGCATATCGATGCAGGTAAGACTACGGTTTCGGAACGTATCCTGTTCTTCACGGGTGTCAACCGTAAGGTGGGCGAGACCCACGACGGTCAGGCCACTATGGACTTCATGAAACAGGAGCAGGAGCGCGGCATCACCATCGCTTCGGCAGCCATCACCGCACATTGGAACGGCTATCAGATCAACCTTATCGATACTCCTGGTCACGTCGACTTCACCGTCGAGGTGGAACGCTCGCTGCGTGTCATCGACGGCATGGTGGCGGTGTTCTGTGCCGTGGGTGGTGTGGAACCGCAATCGGAAACGGTGTGGAACCAGGCTGACAAATACCGCGTGCCTCGTATCGCCTTCGTCAACAAGATGGACCGCACGGGTGCCGACTTTCAAGAGGTGGTCAACCAGATGCATAAATACCTGGGTGCCAATGCCGTTCCGCTGCATCTGCCCATCGGATCAGAGTCCGATTTTGAGGGTATGGTCGACTTGGTACAGATGAACTCAGTGCGCTTCATCGAGAAGGAACGCATCGTCGGTCCGATTCCGGAGCACATGATGGAACAGGCACAGGAAGCCCGTCGCAACCTCATCGAGAAGGTGGCTGACCTCGACGACGAAATTGCCGAACTCTATCTCGAAGATGCCGAAATCCCCACCGACAAGCTGATGGCCGCCATCCGTCAAGCCACCATCAAACTGATGATGGTGCCGGTGCTGTGTGGCGCGGCCTATAAGAATAAAGGTATCCAACTCCTTTTGGATGCCATCGTGGACTACCTGCCTTCGCCCAATGACTTGGGTGCTGTTATCGCACACGACCCTGCCAACGAGGAGAAGACCTACCGTCGCAACCCCTCCGAGAACGAGCCTTTCTCGGCCTTGGCCTTCAAGCTTATCAACGACCCGTATGTAGGTCAGCAGACCTTTATCCGCATCTTCAGCGGCAAGCTGACCAACGGCATGAGCGTTTACAACACCAACAAATTGAAAAGCGAGCGTGTAGGTCGCATCTTCCGCATCAAGGCAAAGGAACGCGAGGAAATCAACGAGGCAAGTGCAGGCGAAATCGTGGCGCTCGTGGGCATGAAATACACCAAGACGGGCGACACGCTCTGCGATGAGGAACAACCTATCTTGTTGGAATCCATCAATATACCACCTGCGGTTATCGAGATGAAGGTCAACCTCGACGACAAGAAGAACCGCAGCAAGCTGAGCGAGGCCTTGGCCAAGCTCTGCAACGAAGATCCGTCGTTCCATGCTCACTTCGACGAGGAGACGGAAGAGACCATCATCGCGGGCATGGGCGAGCTGCATCTGGAGATCATCGTCGACCGTTTGAAGGAAGAATTCAAGGTGCCGGTCACGGTGGGTGCTCCTTCGGTGTCGTTCCGCGAGACCATCACCGCGCCGTTCGAGTGCAACTACCGCTATGTGAAGCAGACCGGTGGCAAGGGTCAGTTCGCCCACACCGTCATCCGCTTCGAGCCTAACCCGGGCGGCGGTTTCGAGTTTGTCGACATCACCAAGGGTGGTGTCATTCCAAAGGAATACATCCCCTCGGTGCAGAAAGGTCTGGCCGCGGCCATGAACAAAGGCCCCTTCGCAGGCTGTCCTGTCGTGGATGTGAAGTGCGTCCTCGTGGACGGTAGCTCTCACCCCGTCGACTCCAGCGACATGGCCTTCCAGCTCTGCGCCCAGATGTGTTTCAAGCAGGCTTTCATGAAAGCCTGCCCCGTGCTGCTTGAGCCTGTGATGAAGGTCGAGATCAACACGCCTGATGACTACATCGGCAATGTGACGGGTGACGTCAACAAGCGCCGTGGTCGCATCGAGGCCATGCGCCGTTTCCGCAAGGGCTCGCAGAAGTTGGATGCCTTCGTTCCCTTGATGGAGATGTTCGGCTACGCTACCGCTTTGCGTAACCTCACCTCGGGCCGCGCCAACTACTCGATGGAATTCCATCAGTACATGCCGACACCGAAGGACAAGCAGGAGGAAATCGTAAAAGCACACAATACAAAGGAATAAAGCCTTTTGAAATCGACCGCCTATAGATTGACTATGTCGAATCTTCGATTTCCATGTTGGAATGACATAGGCGGTCGATTTCTTGTAGATGATTTCACTTTTGGTGTAACACAAAAAGTGTAACACCTTTTGTGTAATTGAAAAAATAATGTTTATCTTTGCATCGTCAATCAAAAGAATGTCACTATGGATAATCCGTTTATCATCAATAATTACGAATCGAAAGAACTATTCTGCGACCGTGAGGAGGAACTGCAACTGATGATGCGCAACTGCCTGAATCAGACGAATATGACACTTATTTCACAGCGTCGTCTTGGAAAGACAGGCCTGGTTTTTCGTCTTTTCGATGAACTCGCTGAAACGCATCCTGAAGTCCATTGTGTTTATCTTGACATCTTCGCTTCGCGCAATCTTGACGATTTCATTAAATTGTTTTCAGAAGCGGCCATGCGGTCTTTTCAGCCGAAGACCCCTATTGGAGAACGTTTTTTGAACTATATCAAGTCGTTTCGCCCCATCGTTACTTATGACTCGCTCACTGCACAGCCGCAACTGCTAATTGATTACCATACCAATCATGAGAAGGAATATACGCTACGCGGCCTGTTTGATTTCCTTGACGGTCAAAAAGTTCCGATTATCGTGGCCATAGACGAGTTTCAGCAAATCCGTGAATACCCCGAGCAAAACATGGAGGCCTTGCTGCGCACATACATTCAGCAGTGCAAGAACCTCAATTTTATCTTTAGTGGCAGCAAAATGCACATTATGGCGGACATTTTCGCCAATGAGCGGAAGCCGTTCTATTCGAGTACTGCCTTTGTTTCGTTAGATAAGATTTCGGAGGAAAGTTACTCTGTATTCATTAGGAAACTCTTTGGGAAAGGTGGTCGCAACATTACTGACGAAGCCGTCCAATTCATTTTAGAATGGACACAAAGAGTAACTTATTACACACAGCAACTTTGCCATGCTATTTTTGCCAACGGCAATATGATGATTGATTTGGCTGTAGTGAAATTGGCGTGTGATCAAATCCTGAAGCAGGGTGAAACGGTGTATCTGCAATATCGACAAATGTTAACATATAAACAATGGAACTACTTGATTGCGGTTGCGAAGGAGGGTAGTGTCAGGCAAATCACGGCAGCTGATTTTCTGTCCTGGTATCAGATAGGCGGCCCCTCGTCTTCCCGGAAGATAGCCGACTCGCTTACCAAAATGGGCATGTTGAATGCCGAGGCCACACTTGAAGGAACCGTCTATTCCGTGGGCGATGTTTTCTTCTCGCATTGGCTCGAAAGACTGTGATTTTTCATCCTCTTTCCCCAAAAATCATAGGGACAAAATTTTGTCCATGTCAAAATTATATCATTGATTTCCAATGAAATAAATTTGGACAATCCAAAAAAGCATGGACAAAACCGAGAGGCTCCCCAAAAACCACTTGACAAGCGTTTTTTCTGTATATTTTTGCGATGTGTTTCAGACACGAGACACGAGACTGCGAGACACGGGACAAGGCCCATGAGCCTGTCGAAGGACCGTCTCGCGTCCCGCGTCTCGAAGTCCCGAGTCAAAAAAGAACGCCTATGAAAGCAAAACTAAAATCTCTAATCCTCTTGACCCTCGCAGTCGGCGTGATGCTGTCCTCGTGCGACACTCCCGCCAAACGCGTGCAGCAGGCGCGTACCTTATACAATGAAGGCACCGAACTGCGCCAGCAACGCCTCTCGGAGGAGGCCGCGGAGCGTTTTCTGCAAGCTCTGACGCTGATGCAAGGCTGTGAGCAAACGACAGAAAACATCCGCCTCGAAGGCCAACTCAAGGACAACCTCGGCGCCATGTACAATAAACACGGCCTTTTCGACGATGCCCTTAAGATGCACAACGAAGCCATCGCGTGCTTCCGCCAGGTCGACGACTCTGCGGCAGTGATGACCACGATGCGCAACTGCGGCCGTGTGGCGAAGTCGATGGAGCAGTTCGCCCAAGCCAAACGCTACTACGACACGGCCTTCAGCATCGCCACCTTAATGAATGACAGGGCGATGCAGAGCGACATCTATCTTGAGATGGGCCGCGACTATTACCTGCCCGTGGGCAACTTCCCTGAGGCCATGACATGCGTCAGACGCGCTCTGGAGGGCGAGCTTGACGACAACAACACCGACATCGCCAACATGACGATGGGCGTGTTATATTACTACACAAAAAACTATACTGAAGCTAAGCCTTACCTCAACGCCGCCCTCCGCAGCGAGCGCGCCGGACTGAAGATGTCGGTATACCAGACGCTCTATGCCATTGCCTACAACGAAGGCGACTTGGAGAAAGCCATGGAATATCAAGACCTCTTCACGGAAAACATGATGCAGAGCGACAAGGAGCACGCCAGCGAGAACCTGCAACGCCTGAAAGCGGAATATGAGTTGAAGGCGCAAAAGAGCGAGATGGAGGTCCTGATGCGCAACCGCAGCCTCAAACTCTGGCTCATCATCGCCGTGGCGGTGATTGCCCTGCTCGTCATCGCGATGCTCGTGAGGAAGAAGGTGAGCGACCACAAACTGGCTGTGGAGCAATTCCGTGGGCAGGTGGAACGCGACCAGAACCGCATCCACGAGCTGGTGAGCGACATGGAAACCCTCATCCGCACCAACGACGACCTGCGCCGCGACCGTCAGACGCTGTCGCAGAAGGAGTTGCTGATGACCAACAAGATCATGGGACGTAACAAGGTGTACACCACGGCGCAGGCCCTCAGCGAGCAGGTGACCTCCGACACGATGAACTTCGACCTCAGCGATGACGACTGGGCCGACTTCATCAGCCTCACTGACTTGGTGTACGACGGCTTCTCACAACGCCTCTTGGAGCTCTACCCCAAACTCGGCAAGTGGGATGTGCGCATCTGCTGCCTCTCGAAAAACGGCTTCTCCAATCAGGTGATCTCCATCCTGTTGGACACCCAGACCGAATCCTATTACAAACGCAAGAACCGCATCAAACAAATGAAGATGGAGCTCAGCGACGACAACCGAACATTTGAGGAAATCGTCAATGCTGTATAAGCTATTAGCCGTTAGCTGTTAGCTATAAGCCAGCCTCGGTTCTAAAGGCCTGTTGAAGGGCTGGCGGCTAACATCCGAAAATGTGAAAAATAAATAAATAACAATCAAATACTTAGAACAATGAAAAAGTTGATTTTTACCATAGCGATTTTGGCCAGCTTCGCGATGCAAGCCTTGGCCTATGATTTTGAAAGCGTTGCCCCAACGGGACAGACACTTTGTTACACAATCATCAGCGACTCCACCGTTTATGTGTATATGGTTTATTATGGTGTGGAAGGTGCAGTGGAGATACCCGAAACCGTTTCATACAACGGGGTCGATTATCAAATAGTAGGTATTGATACGGATGCCTTCGCCAACCAATCGGGAATGACTTCGGTGACACTTCCCAATTCCTTGCTGTATCTGTCAGGTTTTAGGGGTTGCTCGGGATTGACTTCCATTGTGATTCCCAATTCAGTGATTTACATTGACTGTGGCACTTTTGAATACTGTAGCGCTTTGTCATCGGTGAGTATCGGAAGTTCCGTGACACACATTTATAGTGGCGCGTTTTATGGATGCACCGCCTTGACTTCCATTGTCTTGCCTGATGCAGTCAGTTTTATCGGAGAAAATGCGTTTTATCTTTGTTCGTCTTTGACTTACGTTTTCCTTGGGGCATCGGTGGAAACCATCGGAACCTATGCCTTCACTGGGTGTGGCGCATTGGAAACGATTGAAGTTTCGGAGAATAACCCGTTTTACATGTCGATGGATGGCGTTTTGTTTGACCATGACGCAAAGACGTTGCTGTATTATCCTCGCGGAAAGTCGGGAGAGCATTATGTTGTTCCCAATTCGGTGACTGCTATTGGTAACCAAGCGTTTTATTTGAACACTCACATCACTTCCGTTACGCTTGGCGAATCGGTTACCTCCATTGGCACGGGTGCATTTTATGCATGCATCAATTTGACGGAGATCAATCTGCCTAATTCCATAACGACTATCGGCGATGCGGCGTTTGGCGACTGCGAGGCATTGTCTTCCATTGTGCTGCCCAAATACCTTACCAAAATCAATCCGGGTGTTTTCGGCGGTTGTTCGTCGTTGCAGCACATTGTCATACCGAGATTTGTGCGGTGGATCAAAGATGCGGCTTTCACCAAGTCGGGATTGGTTTCGGTGGAGTTCGAAGGTGATATGGTGGAAAGCATTGAAGCGGCATTTAGTATGTGCGAGAACTTGACCTCCATAATGCTGCCCAACTCGATACAACGGCTTAGCGGCGGTGTGTTCGCCAAATGCAGCCATTTGGAAAATGTGGTTTTAGGGAGCAACATTCAATTCATAGGAGGCTATGCCTTTAATGAGTGCGAGGCTTTGCAAACGGTTACATTTATGACCACCGTTCCTCCACCTGAAGGCGGAAATTCATTTAATAATTGCAATGATTCTCTCCGATTGATAGTGCCTTGTGGCGCACGCGAAGCCTATGAAGGATTTTATGAATACATCAACTATGTTGAGGAAGATTGTAACCAATACAATATCAGTATTATGGGCAACAATGGCAGCAACCAAATCGTGCCTTCAGTCACTTCGGCGATGTTGGGCGAGGAGGTCACTCTTCCCCTTTCGATTCAGCCTGATTATATCCTCAACGAGATTAGGATGTACAAGGCCGATGATGAGACCATCAACATTCCCGTGTCGGACCTCAAGTTTGTGATGCCCAATTTTGATGTTGTGATTAAGGCCGAGTTTGTGCATTTGCCTATGGGCGAAGGCAATCTTGAGTGGTACTACGAAATCCAGAACGAAAACGGCAGCATCACTTATCAGCATTTGGAGTATGCCTCCGACACGACCGTCAACAACAAAGATGTGGTCATCATCATCCGCACGAACACGCTTTACGACAAAAGCGACCATTACGAGGTGACGCGCGAGTATATCTATGAGGAAGATGATGTGGTGTATTGGTGGAACAAGACTTTGCAGGAATTTACCGTGCTGTATGACCTTGGTGCCCAGCCTGGCGACAGTTGGGTCATCAAGGTCGGCACGTCAAGCCTCACAATGCACGTTGACGCGGTGGAGCAATACGAATACGAAGGCCGAGTGTTCAAGATGCTGCAAGTGAGCGATGTTGACGACCTCTTCAGCGGCACCATCGTGTGCGGCATCGGCCACCTGACGAGTTTCTTCCCCGAACGACTGATGACGCGCGGAAAAGGCTACCGCGTGGAAGGCATCCGTTGCTACTGGCGCGAGGGTGAATTAGTGTTCAAGCATGGCGACAAGGACTGCGATGAGGTGTATCAGGAGTACCACAACGGCATCGAGGAAGACGGTCCTTCGACAGGCTCAGGAGCCTTGCTGGTTTATCCCAACCCGACCAACGGTTTTTTGTTTGTAGAGACGAAAAATTTTGCGTCTCTACCGACATTATCCTATTTCCACGTATAAATTTCATCATTTTGCATTTTTGAAAATCTGCCAATAGGCCACGGGGAGGACTGTGACGACCAACGGCAGGGAGAATATGGTGCCGAAGCAGATCACCACCCCCAACGGCATCCACAG
>Ga0310690_10000616_pt1 | contig 73148 bp, 47 predicted proteins | sample AusTroGonzalo_MG_2_FD_207661 | JGI IMG/M metagenome (GOLD analysis project Ga0310690, IMG submission 207661) | Bovine rumen microbial communities from tropical cattle in Woodstock, Queensland, Australia - Gonzalo_04 (v2) (version 2) | ecosystem: Host-associated > Mammals > Digestive system >...
ACAAACAGTTTACGTTGGAAGAGGAAGGCACGATACATATCAGTGAAAAACTGGCAAAATGTCCCGATGGCGCAATTGATGGTGTGTATAACTTAAGTAGTTATAAAAGCAGACATTTTTTCGCAAAAGGAAACTTGCAGTACAAAGCATCGACTAAAACGTGGCGTTTTGCTGAAAACCAATGGGATTGTATTGGCTCGGGCAATAGCAACATATCGCCCCAATATGATGGCTGGATTGACTTGTTTGCATGGGGAACTGGCAACAACCCGACACTTATCTTAAAAAAGGGGGAGGATTATAAGGAATTTGTCGATTGGAGCAAAAACATCACGAGTGATGGTCGTGCGACAAAGTGGTTTACAATGTCTAGTTTGGGCTGGTACAAGCTTTTGGCCGAGAGGAAAACGCCGTCGGGTATGAATTATACCAAGGCCAATGTCAATGGCGTCAATGGTTTGATATTGTTTCCTGACACTTGGATAAAAGATAACTATGCAGTACGAGGAGCCAATGATTCTGGTGCCGATTATGCATCTAATAAGATCTCACTCTCTGATTGGAAAACATTTTTTGAAGCTAATGGCGCGGTCTTTCTGCCTGCTGCAGGCAAACGTGTAGAGACGAATGTTTATGATGTCGGTGGTGCTGGTCACTATTGGGCGTCAGATAAAGGTATTAATAAGTCAAGAAGTGGTTGCACGTCGATAGCTGGTAACAAACTTTCGCCTTCAAACAATGAAGAGCGTAGGTTAGGATTAAGCGTGCGTTTTGTTTATCCGGCTGAGGATATTTTGGCTACTGGTACATACGATGCTCCAATCGCAAAATGCAAAGTGCCGGGGCACATCAGCATAAAGACGGAACCGGCTGGCGCCACTGTGTATATCGACGATCAGGTATGCGGTGTGACACCATTGGAGATTAACAGTTGGGATGTAGGCTCGCATGAGATGAGAATTTCAAAATTGTGGTGGAAAACGGTAACAAAACAGTTCATTTTTGAGAACGGGTCGAATCTTGTTTTTAATGAGAAACTGGAAGAAGGCCTTGAAGGAGTGATAAATTCGGCGTTTTCGGTGAGTCCGACTAGCAAAGTCCGTTTTTCGCAAGGCAATCTCCAATATGGGGTGGAAACCAAAATATGGCGTTTTGCCAAGCATCAGTGGGAGTGTGTTGGCGATAGTATATCAAACAGAATTGCGTATGTCGGCGGATGGAGAGATTTGTTCGGTTGGGGCACAGGCAAGAATCCGATGAACCGTTCAAAAGACAAAAATGACTATGCCACGTTTAACGATTGGGGAAACAACGCCATCAGTAATGGCGGCAACAGTAGCGGAGTGTGGAGGACGTTGACAAATGACGAATGGGATTATGTGTTAAACAAACGAAAGACTGAATCGGGGATGAGATTTGTCAAAGCGAGAGTCAATGACGTGGTTGGCATGATATTATTGCCTGATTCATGGGATAAAAAGACGTACAAACTCAAAAAAGTTAACAAGGGGAAGGCCGAATGTGAAGATAACATTATTACAAAGGGTGATTGGGAGGCGGTTTTTGAAGCTAATGGAGCTGTGTTTTTGCCAGCTGGAGGCATGTTTGACACACATTATCATGGTTTTATGGATCCTAGTGGTGGATATTACTGGGCGGCTCCCAACGTGCCAGGCGATAACAAGCAGTCGAGCAACATATACTTTGATGGCTTGACTCATGATGCTATGAAAATAAGTGGTTATTCGGTTCGACTTGTATGTCCTGTCAAATAAAATTGTGATATGAAAAAGATACTGCTTTTGCTTTTCGGTTTGATGTTTTCTGTTGCCTGTATGGCACAGTTGGAGGTGAAGCCAGGCTCATTTAAGGAGGTGCTCGGCTTTGTAAATATCAATACAGATATTTATGAGGATGACAACAACGTGCTTTATGCTGTCATCAAGGTGAATACCGAGAACATCAACGACAAGCAGCGCCGTCAGCTGATGTTTGAAGGCAACGAATCGACGTTTATCGAGCTTGAGTACAAGGTTGGCGAGGTTTGGGTTTATTTGAGCAGCAAGCCAGCGACATATCTGAAGATATCGCACCCAACGTTCGGCTCGACGGAGTTCTGGTTTCCTTATGATTTGCAGCCTAAAAAAGGATATGAACTGGTGCTGGTAAACAAGGCGTCGTCACAAGCGTCGGGCTATGGCTCGCTCACTGTGATAACGAGGCCTGAGAGTGGTGCCACCATCACATTGAACGGACAGGTTTTAAGCTATAAAACGCCTTATACCAACGATATGGTTGCTGCGGGACAATATGAAATCACTGTATCTAAAGAAAAGTTTACAACTGTTACGAAGCAGATCACTATACAAGATGGTGACAAACAGGTGGTTGAGATAGACATTGCTGCAAATGTGGCTTTGGTTACTGTTAATGCCGATGAAAATACACATGTGTATATTGACGGTAAATGTATGGGACTTGGAACTTGGAGCGGTGAGCTTTTGGTAGGAGAGCACAAGGTGTTTCTGAGCAAAGGTTTTAATGAAATTGCTGAAAAGACAATAATGGTTAAAGGTAGTGAAAACCAGACCGTTGACCTGACATTATCTGATAGAGTTAAGAAGGGTGACAAATATGCAGAGATTACGATACAAGCAGACGATAATACTTGGACTCTTATTGATGGCGACGAATTGATGTACCCTGGTACACATGTCGTTAAAATGCATCCGGGTAATTATAAGATAAAATGTGAGAAGGAGTATTATTACCCTGATTCACTTGATATTACGGTTGTAGCTCACAAAAAGGCGACTTATGCTTTAAATCTGAAACCAATTATGGGAAAGGTTGAGATTGTAACTGAGCCTGCGGGGGCTGATGTTAATGTTGATTATATCACTGATAATGGTATCGTTAAAAAATATTATGGAGTTACCCCTTTGATTATCAACGATATAGAGATAAAAACGTGGATGACTATAAAGCTTTCCAAAAAAGGCTATATAACTTGGGTAAGAGCTGTTAATAATGAAAAAGAGTATCAAAAGCTTGAAATGAAAATGGTGGAGTTTCCTCCAGAAGGATCGACAAAAGAACTGTTTTCGGTAAGCCCGGACGTAAAAGTTTGTTTTGCGAAAGGCAATCTGCAATACCAGGCCTCTACAAAAACATGGAGATTTGCCGAACATCAGTGGGATGTTATTGGAGATGCGAATGCGAACATATCGGAGACAAACAGCGGCTGGATAGATTTGTTTGGTGGGAAAACAGGCAATAATCCGACAAACTGTGCTGAGGAGATGGACAAATATAAAAATGGTCGTGATTGGGGCAATAATGTCATTATCAATGGAGGCAATTATGAACACGTTTGGAAGACGCTGACAGAGGAAGAGTGGGATTATGTGCTAAACAAACGACAAACCGCTTCAGGTATCAAATATGTTTGGGCTACCGTAAATAATGTTCCAGGTATAATATTATTGCCAGACTCTTGGAATGCATCGACATATCAATTACAAAATGTCAAACCCAATGGAAACAGATACGCCGACAATATTATATCGTCAACGGTCTGGACGTCAAAACTTGAGCCTAAAGGTGCGGTGTTTTTGCCTGCTGCAGGTTGGCGTAAAGGGAAATCTGTTGAGAATGTAGGTGTATGTGGTTATTACTGGACATACACAGAAAACAGTAAGAAGGGTTCTAATGGTCGTAGGTATTTAGAGCCAGATGTCATACAATTTGAAGAATCAAAAGGGAGGGTGGATCCATTATACCATCCAAGTTACGTGATGGGCATGTCGGTACGTCTCGTTTGCCATCCAGAGAGAGGGTCCCTTTGGTATTAATTGTTTGATTGTTAACTCATAGCTACGCTTGAAATAACGGGCGTAGCTATTTTTTTATTTATGAAATCATTATTTAAAAAATATTATTAATAATGTTTGGATTGTTAGAAAATAATCCGTAAATTTGCACGCAAATTTTTTGTTAAATTGATTTGAATTAAAAAATTAAACAAATTAAATATAAACAGCTATGAATAAGCAGATTACATTGGAGCAGGCCGTTGAGAAGGTTCATGACGGCATGACAATTATGTTCGGCGGATTCCTCGGAGTGGGAAGCGCAGTGCAAATCATCGACGCTATTGTCGAAAAGGGTGTTAAAGACTTGACAATCATCGCCAACGACACCGCATACGACAACATCGCTCATGGCAAACTCGTTGCAAATCATCAGGTTAAGAAAGCTATCGTGTCGCACACCGGCACCAACAAAGAGACAGCGGCACAGAAGAACGCTGGCACTCTTGAGGTTGAATACGTGCCACAGGGTACTCTGGCAGAGCGCATCAGAGCCTACGGCGCAGGTCTCGGCGGAGTCCTCACCCCAACAGGTCTCGGCACTATCATGCAGGATGGCAAGGACATTGTGAAAGTTGACGGAAAAGACTATATCCTCGAGAAACCTCTCAAGGCTGATATCGCTTTCTTGCGCGCCAACATCGTTGATGAGTTCGGTAACATGGTGTTCCTCGGAACTACAAACAACTTCAACCCATTGATGGCAACAGCAGCCGACTACGTCGTGGTTGAGGCCGAGAAACTCGTGAAGGTTGGAGAAATCAAGCCGGAATGCGTACACGCTTCAGGTATTTATGTTGACGGAATCTACGTTGAGAAATAATGGAGAGACGCACGGCCGTGCGTCTGTACAAATAAAAATCAAGGAAAATGGAAAAAGAATATAGAACAAAGATTAGACTTCGCATGAGTGCGAAGGATGCACACTACGGTGGCAATTTGGTTGATGGCGCTCACATGGTTCACCTCTTTGGTGATGTGGCTACCGAACTTTTGATTATGCGTGACGGCGACGAAGGTCTGTTCTGCGCATACGACATGATTGAATTCAAAGCCCCTGTCTATGCAGGCGACTTTATCGAAGCTGAAGGTTGGATCGACCGTGAAGGCAACACATCGCGCCACATGTTGTTTGAGGCCCGCAAGGTTGCTGTCGCCCGTCCAGACATCTCTCCATCAGCTGCTGACGAGCTCGATGAGCCTATCCTGGTTTGCCGCGCTTCAGGCACATGCGTTACACCAAAAGATTGCCAAAGAAAAAAGTAAAAAATTATGGATAAACTGATAATCACAGCTGCTATCTGCGGCGCAGAAGTAACAAAAGAACAGAATCCTAACGTTCCTTATACCGTTGAGGAGATTGTGCGCGAGGCTAAGTCGGCAGTCGACGCCGGTGCCGCCATCGTCCACCTTCACGTCCGCTGGGACGACGGCACACCAACACAGGACCGTGGCCGTTTCCAGGAGTGTGAAGAGGCTATCCTCAAAGTTTGCCCTAACGTGATCCTTATCCCTTCGACAGGCGGTGCAGTTGGTATGACACCAGACGAGCGTCTGCAGTCAACCGACACCAACCCACGTCCAGAGATGGCAACATTGGACTGCGGAACATGCAACTTCGGTGATGAGATTTTTGACAACACCATGCCAACTATGCGTGCCTTTGGCAAACGTATGATTGAACGCGGCATCAAGCCGGAATACGAGTGCTTCGAGATGGGTCACCTCGACACCATTTTGACCATGGCTCGCAAGGGCGAAGTGCCAGGCAACCCGATGCAGTTCAACTTCGTGTTGGGCGTTCCAGGCTGCACACCGGCAACAGTGGCAAACCTCTGCTGGCTCGTCAACGGCATCCCGGCAGGCTCGACATGGACAGTGACAGGCGTTGGACGTAACGCATTCCCGATGGCAGCAGCAGCTATCGCCATGGGCGGCAACGTGCGCGTCGGATTCGAGGACAACCTCTACCTGTCGAAAGGCGTCTTGGCAAAATCAAACGGCGAACTCGTTGAGAAAGTCGTGAGATTGGCAAAAGAACTTGGCAGACCGATAGCGACATCGGATGAGGCAAGAGAGATTCTGGGACTTAAGCCAAGGAATTGAAAATTGATAATTGAAAATTGATAATTTTAAAAGATTTAATAACAATAAAAATTTAAATAAAATGCAGAAACACGGTAACAAATACGGTACACACCGCGTGATTGAACCAAAAGGTGTTCTTCCACAACCAGCTAACAAACTCGACAACAACATGGACGAAATCTGGGACAACGAGATTTTGATTGACGTCCAGACTTTGAATATCGACTCAGCATCATTCACCGACATCCACAACTATGCAAAACAGCAGGCAGGTCCTGGCGCATCAGAGGATAAGATCATGGAAGAGGTGAAGAAGGAAATGTTCCTCAACGTTGAGTTGCAGGGCAAACACCGTAACCGCAGAACAGGTTCAGGCGGTATGCTCCTCGGTAAAGTCGAGAAGATCGGTGACGCTTTGAAAGGCAAGATCGACCTCAAAGAAGGCGACCGTATCGCTACATTGGTCTCATTGTCACTGACACCTCTCCGCATCGATGAGATTTTGGCTATCCGTCCAGATGTTGACCAGGTCGATATCAAAGGTAAGGCTATCCTCTTCGAAAGCGGTATCTACGCTAAGATCCCAAGCGACATGCCAGAGAAACTCGCATTGTCAGCATTGGACGTCGCTGGTGCTCCAGCACAGACAGCAAAACTCTGCCAGTATGGTCAGACAGTCGTCATCCTCGGTGCCGGTGGTAAGTCAGGTATGCTTTGCGCTTACGAGGCAAAGAAACGCGTTGGTGTGACAGGTAAGGTCATCGGCATCGCCAACAGCCCTAAATCAACACAGCGTATCAAAGACCTCGGCTTCTGCGACATCGTCGAGAGTGCTGCAGGCATGACACCAGTTCAGGTTTATGAACTCGTCGAGAAACTCACAAACGGCAAGATGGCTGACGTGACTATCAACTGCGTGAATGTTCCGGATCAGGAAATGACAGCTGTCCTCTGCACAAAGGACGACGGTATCGTCTATTTCTTCTCAATGGCAACAAGCTTCACAAAGGCTTCATTGGGCGCTGAAGGTATCGGCTCAGACGTCAACATGATCATGGGTAACGGCTACACCAAAGGTCACGCTGAATTCACACTTCAGGAACTTCGTGAAAGCCCGAAACTCAGAAAGATTTTTGAAGAACTTTATGCTTAATATTCCACGAATATGGGAGAATCAAGAAGAAAAATAATGTTTCCGGACGTTACCGACGAACAGTGGAACGACTGGAAGTGGCAGGTTAAGAACCGCATCGAGACCCTTGAGGACTTGAAGAAATACGTGGCGTTGACACCAGCCGAGGAGGAAGGCGTGAAGAAGACCCTTTCGACCTTGCGTATGGCTATCACTCCATATTATTTGAGCCTCATCAACCCTGACGACCCGGCTGACCCGGTCCGCCGTCAGTGCATCCCTACGGCTGCCGAGACACACATCGCACGCGCCGACTTGCTCGACCCGCTGCATGAGGACGAGGATTCACCGGTTCCTGGACTGACACACCGTTATCCTGACAGAGTGTTGTTCCTCATCACCGATATGTGCTCGATGTACTGCCGTCACTGCACACGCCGTCGTTTTGCAGGTCAAAAGGATGACGAGTCGCCAGCCGACAGAATCGAGAAAGCATTGGAATACATAGAGAAGACAGAATGTGTCCGCGACGTGTTGCTGTCGGGCGGTGACGCCTTGATGGTGAGCGACAAGAAGTTGGAATACATCATCGGCCGTCTGCGTCAGATCAAACATGTCGAGATAGTTCGTTTGGGAACACGTACACCTGTGGTTTGCCCGCAGCGTATCACTCCTGAGTTATGCGACATGTTGAAGAAGTATCATCCAATCTGGATCAACACACACTTCAACCACCCGAATGAGGTGACACCGGAGTCATTCGCAGCATGCGAGAGACTTGCAAACGCCGGTATCCCGTTGGGTAACCAGAGCGTGTTGCTCCGTGGCGTGAACGACTGCGTGTTTGTTATGCGTCAGCTCGTGCACGACCTCGTGAAGATGCGCGTGCGTCCGTACTACATCTATCAGTGCGACCTCTCGATGGGTCTGGAACACTTCAGAACTCCAGTGTCGAAGGGTATCGAGATCATCGAAGGCTTGCGTGGTCACACATCTGGATTCTGCGTTCCGACATTTGTCGTCGATGCTCCAGGCGGTGGCGGCAAGACCCCGGTCATGCCACAGTACGTCATCTCACAGTCACCAGGCAGAGTGGTGTTGCGTAACTTCGAAGGCGTCATCACGACCTACACAGAGCCGGCAGAATACCACAGCGAGTGCAACTGCCCTGAGTGCCAGGCACTTAAGAAGAGACTCGAGGCTGAGAGAGTGGAGGAAGTCGATAGAAACAAGCCTGTCGATGGCGTGATCACATTGCTCGAAGGCGAGAAGATGAACATCGAACCTGCTCATCTGTATCGTCATGAGAGACAGAAAAACAACAAGTAAAAATTAGCTTTATGAGCGAGAAAAATTATCAGAAAGTGTCGAACTGGAAGCTGATTCTGGTTTTGATGATGATCGTTTGGATGATAAACATCCTGATGTCGTTTGTCTATAAGTCACAACTCAACTTTTTCATGTTCACATGGTTGACTAACATATTTTTAAGTTTGGTTGAGACTATAATCTTGACGTTGTTGGTTTACGTTTTCTATCTTCTGTTCTTTAGGAAGAGAAAAGGTGACGATAATACTGATAATGATTGATGCTCAATAAGTTATGCCTTTTATTGAGGAACTTGTAAAATACAGAAGCTGTTCTATCGTGGGGCTGGCGAAAAACACAGGCAAGACTGTCAGTCTGAACTATGTGCTAGCTCGCTTGCCTCTCGATAGAATGAGTATTGCATTGAGTTCCATAGGGATAGACGGCGAGACGACGGATCAGGTGACACGCACCGCCAAGCCGGAGATAACTCTGCAAGAAGGCACATATTTTGGGACAAGCGAGAAACACTATCTGCAGAGACGGCTTGTTTCGGAGCTTGTCGAGGTGAGCGACGAGAATACCTCGTTGGGCAGGATAGTGACCGCCAAAGCGTTGACCAAAGGCAAGATTCTGCTGTCGGGACCATCTTCGAACCTCGGTTTGAGGCGTTGGAAAAGCTCGATGGAGAAATACAATATCGACCTCATTATCATCGACGGGGCGCTTTCGCGAATGAGTCTGGCGTCGCCGGCAACAAGCGAGTCGATGATTTTGGCAACGGGAGCGGCATATTCCGCCAACATAAACAACCTCGTGCAGAAGACTGCCTTCGTGGTCGATATGGTGAATCTGGATTTGACATCGGAAGATAACAGATTGAGGTTCAAAGATATAGAACACGGAGTGTGGGCTGTTGACGACAACGACGAGATGCATGACTTGAAGGTGACATCATCGTTATCGACTAATATCTGCACCGACGGCATCGAGCATTGCAAGACCCTGTTTATGAGTGGCGCGCTCACCGACACTTTCCTGAATCACATTCGCGGAAAGCGTATTTTTAAAGAGACGGAGATAGTGGTGACTGATTTTACGAAGATATTCCTTACACCTATATTATATAAGGGGTTTGTGAACGGCGGAGGTAAGATCAGTGTGATGCAGAAGAGCAAGCTCATCGCGGTGACGGTGAACCCTACGGCGCCAAACGGCATGGTACTTGACTCGGACAGACTTTGTAAAACAATGTCGGAAGCGATTGGACTTCCGGTTTATGATTTGAAAAAATGCGACTGAAACAACTTATAGAACAACCTTGCGGCCTGAAGTTCATGATTGACAATCTGGACACACATTCGGGCTATTCACGTCGTCTGCTTTTGGACACAGAGATGCCAAAAGATAAGGCGATAATTGAGGATAACTATAAGATTCTCAAGGAGTTCTATGATGTTGTAAATGTAAAGGAGAACCAAAACCAGATTAACACCTTGCAGTTTAAACTCTGCAATCTGAAAGAGATTCAGGGCACGATAAACCATCTGAAGAGCAAATATGTGCTTGATGACATCGAGCTTTTTGAGGTGAAGCATCTTGCGCTGCTTTCGATTGACATTCAGCAGATTATAAATAAACTTGGGCTGAGTGACTTTGTTTTTATCCCGAATTTGGAGGAGGTTGTCAAGATTCTTGACCCTGACGAGATGAAGATTGCGAGTTTTTATATCTATGACTCGTATTCAGAAAAGCTGAGCGAGTTGCGCCGCAAGATGAAGGCGAAGGAGGAGTTTGATGAGGCGGTATTTAATGAGATGACATCCATTGAAGATGAGATTCGCGCCAAGCTATCGATGCAGCTTTCGGGTTTTGCCGATGAACTTGAGGCAGCGCAGAAGTCGTTGGCGTTCATCGACTTAAACCTCGCCAAGGCGTTCCAGATGATAAAATACAACCTTTGTTTTCCGACGATTTCCGACAATGGCGAGACGGAATACGAGGGGGTGTTCAATCCGGAAGTGAAAGAGATTTTGGAAGAGAAGAATGAAAATTACCAGCCTGTTTCGATAAGATTCGGACAAAAACCGACAATTATCATGGGAACTAATATGGGTGGTAAAACTGTGGTTATCAAAACATTAGCATTGTGCCAATATCTTTTCCAATTCGGATTCGGAATACCTGCCGAGAAAGCGAACATCATGCTTCAGAATGAGGTGTTCCTTTGCACGACGGACGAGCAGTCGATTCACAAGGGATTGTCGTCGTTTGCAGCAGAGATGAAGAAGATTGATGAAATCATCAAGACTTCAAGATTAAGAAAGAGTTTTATGGCTCTTGTTGATGAGCCTGCAAGAACTACCAACCCGACTGAAGGCACTGCTTTAGTGTCGGCATTGGTTAAGGTTTTGCAAGAGAAACAAATGAGTTTGATTATTGTAACTCATTATAACATAAATACTTATAATAATCATTGCCTGCGCGTTAAAGGTTTTGACGGCGGAAAAATGAATTATGAGTTGGTGGAAGTGCAGAATGGTGAGGTGCCGCACGAGGCACTGAATATAGCTGAAAGCTTAGGAATAGACGAGGAGTGGATAAACAATGCAAAGGAAATAATAAAATAATTAGAATATGAAGAGAGTTTTACTTTTATTATTTTTATTCAGTTTAGGCTTTGTGTCTAATGCTCAATCAAATACTTCACAACAAGAAGATGATTATTTTAAAGGTTTAAATCTTACTGCTAAAGATTCCTTGATGTTTTATTATTTGGATGGATTCCATAGTCAGTTAAGAGAACCAGAGTTTCAGTTATTTAAGACACAGAATACATGGACTTTTTTGAAATTAAATACACTGACAGGACAGATATGGCAAGTTCAATATAGTGTAGAAGGTTCACAATATAGATTTGAAACCGAACTAAATAATAGAATACTGATATCTGAGAATTATGATGAACCAATCTGTGGTCGATTTACATTATATGCTACAGATAATATGTATAATTTTATACTGCTAGATCAGATTGATGGTCGTTGTTGGCAGGTTCAATGGAGTACAAAATCTTCTGAAAGAGGAATTTGGAGAATTTATTAATAAAGAAAATTGTAAAAACAAAAGAATGGAAAGAATAATATATAGTTCAGCTACTACATCATTAAAATATGTTGAGGAAGAAGATGATATAACATCGATTGATTATCAAATGGAAGTGAATGATGAAGGTGATTTTATAGGTGGTGATTTTCTTTTTGATAAAAAAGAAGTCTTTATGATGTATCATTTTGCATCTATTGATGATTTAATTGAATATTGTAAACATATAATAAAAGGTGCCACTGATGTAAAACAAATGTGGAAAATAATATTAGATGATTTTAAATCACATTACATAGATGTATCACCAGATGAATACGAAGGTGGGCAAGATTTTATGACTAATTTTTAATTAATTAGTTTTTTACCCTTTTTGAAAATAAAAGAATAAATTAAAAATATAAAACTATGACAAGCAAATTAGGTCTTGATTTTACAAAAGTTGAGTATGCAAGAGGTTTGGCAAAGAAGATCGCCGACCAGGTGCAGGAATTCGTTGAACAGTACACCACCGTCGCTGTGGAGCGTACTTTGAGCCGTTTGATGGGCATCGACGGCGTGGATGAGAACCAGGTGCCGCTGCCGAACGTGGTGGTCGATACATTGAAAGAGAAGGGCGTGCTGAATGAAGGCGTGCTGTTCTTCATCGCTAACGCTATGATACAGACAGGCTTGAAGCCACAGCAGATTGCAGAGCAGGTGGCAGCCGGCAAGCTCGATATCACCAAGGTGGTGACACGTGACCATAAGAAGATTGCAGAGACACTGCAGCCTGTGATTGACGAAAACGTGAATAAGATTCGCGCTCGTCACGACCGCCGCGACCATTATCTGAACACCATCGGTGAGGGGCCAAAGCCATACCTTTATATTATTGTGGCAACAGGTAACATCTACGAGGACGTGGTGCAGGCACAGGCCGGTGCACGTCAGGGAGCGGATGTCATCGCTGTGATTCGTACAACTGGACAGTCGTTGCTCGACTACGTGCCATACGGCGCCACCACTGAAGGTTTCGGTGGCACATTCGCAACACAGGAAAACTTCCGCATCATGCGTAAGGCTTTGGACGAGGTGGGCGAGGAGCTTGGCCGTTACATCCGTCTGTGTAACTACTGCTCGGGACTCTGCATGCCGGAGATCGCTGTCATGGGTGCTTTCGAAGGCCTCGACGTGATGCTGAACGACGCTTTGTACGGCATCTTGTTCCGTGATATCAACATGCAGCGTACTTTGATCGACCAGTACATGAGCCGTATCATTAACGGATTCGCTGGCGTTATCATCAACACCGGTGAGGATAACTACCTGACAACAGCTGATGCTGTGGAGGCAGCTCACACCGTGTTGGCATCCGACCTCATCAACGAACAGCTTGCATTCTCAGCAGGTTTGAAGGAAGAGCAGATGGGTTTAGGACATGCTTTCGAGATGGACCCGATGCTTGAAAACGGCTTCCTTCTCGAGCTTGCACAGGCTCAGATGACACGTGAGATCTTCCCGAAGGCGACGTTGAAATACATGCCTCCGACCAAGTTCATGACAGGTAACATCTTCCGTGGCCACATTCAGGACGCTTTGTTCAACATTATCGGTATATGGACACATCAGGGAATCCAGCTGCTTGGTATGCCGACTGAGGCTATCCACACCCCGTTCATGAGCGACCGTTACCTCTCAATTGAGAACGCTAAATACATCTTCAACAACATGCACAGCATTGGCGAGGAGATGGAGTTCAAAGAAGGCGGCATCTGCCGTGAGCGTGCTAAGTTAGTGTTAAACAACACAATAGCATTGCTTGAGGAAATCGTAAAAGAAGGCTTGTTCACCGCTCTTGAAAAAGGTATCTTCGGTGATGTGAAACGTCCGAAGAACGGCGGTAAGGGTCTTGAAGGCGTCACTGCAAAGGGTGAAAACTATTACAACCCATTTGTGGAGATAATGAAAGGAAAGAGATAATTAATCGGTGCCCTAAAGGGCAGAAATCCAACAAAATCTTTTAAAAAATCAAACAAAATATTCTACGAAGAAAATTTTTAAAGATTTTAAATTAGATTTTGAAAGATTTCTCGCCGCAGGCGATCCTAAAAAATAACAATTATGAAGTGTAAATCATTATTATTAATAATAGGTGGCATGGTAATGTTATCCGCATGCGATACTCGCTATAAGATCAAGGAGTATCCGAAGACTGAGCGCGACGAGACTGTCGTGGATGATTATTTTGGAACAAAGGTTGCTGACCCTTACCGTTGGCTCGAGAACGACACCTCGGCAGCCACATTGGCATGGGTTGAGGCTGAGCGTGCCCTTACTAACGAGTACCTGAGCCATATCCCGTTGAGGGAGACCTTGAAAAACCGCTTGACGGAAATCGCTGATTATGAGAAATATGGCATTCCATCGAAACGTTTTGGCAAGTATTTCTACAGCAAGAACGACGGTTTGCAGAACCAGAGCGTCTATTACATGCAGGATGCCAACGGCGGCGAACCGGAGGTGCTTCTTGACCCGAACAAACTTTCGGATGACGGCACTGTTTCGCTTGGCGGAATGAGCCTCTCGCACGACGGAAAGTATCTTGCTTACACCATCCAGCGCAGTGGTTCCGACTGGGTTGAGATCTATGTGAAGGACGTTGCGACGAAAGAGCTGCTTCCTGACCATATCGAATGGGCCAAGTTCACTGGCGCGGATTGGTATAAAGACGGCTTCTTCTATGCCGCTTATGACAAACCGGTGGCAGGCAAGGAGTTCTCCAATGTCAACGAGAACCATAAGATTTATTACCATAAACTTGGCGACCCTCAGGAGAAAGATGAACTTATCTATCAAAACCCTGATCAGCCACGTTATTTCCATGGCGTGAGTGTGACCGAAGATGAAGATTATATGTTCCTTATTGAGAGCGGTCAAGGTGCTGGACATACCTTGGGGATCCGTAAGATTGACGGCTTGAAAGGCAAGTTTATAAAGATTGCTTCAGACATGGATTATCAGTACAGTCCTATAGACATCATTGATGGAAAACTGTATATTATGACCAACTACGATGCGCCGAAAGGCAAGCTTTGTGTAGTAAATCTTGATGATTTGAAGAAGGCAACCATTGAGAATTGGGAGACTCTGATTCCTGAATCGGACAACGTGATGGTATCGGCTCAGATGGGAGCTGGAAAGCTCATCGTGACATACGACAAGGACGCTGCAAACCATGCATACGTCTATAATCTCGATGGTACTCTGAAGCATGAGATTCAGTTCCCGACATTCGGTTCAACAGGCATTGTTAGCCGTTACGACGAGCCTGAGATTTTCTATGCCTTCACATCATTTACATTCCCGACGACGATTTACAAATATGACATCGAGTCGAACACATCGGAGGTGTTCCGCGCTCCTAAGGTGGATTTCAATCCTGAAGATTACACAACCGAGCAGATTTTCTACACCAGCAAGGACGGCACCAAGGTCCCGATGTTCCTGACTTACAAGAAAGGCTTGAAGAAAGACGGCAAGAACCCGACATTGCTTTATGGCTATGGCGGATTCAACATCACTCTGAATCCTGGATTCTCTGTCATGCGCATCCCGTTCCTCGAGAGAGGCGGCATCTATGTGATGGCAAACCTCCGCGGCGGCAACGAATACGGAGAGGAGTGGCATCTTGCAGGAACTAAGCTTCAGAAACAGAATGTGTTTGATGACTTCATTGCGGCGGCTGAATATCTCATTGAAAACAAATATACTTCACCAGGATATCTTGCCATCAACGGCGGCTCGAATGGCGGTCTGCTTGTCGGCGCGGTTGTCAATCAGCGCCCTGAGTTGTTCAGAGTGGCAGTGCCTCAGGTTGGTGTGATGGACATGCTTCGTTATCATCTCTTCACCATCGGCTGGAACTGGGCTTCAGACTATGGCACCAGCGAAGACAGCGAGGAGATGTTCAAGGCGTTGTATGCTTATTCGCCGCTTCACACAATAAAGAGTGGTTCGGATGTCCATTATCCAGCCATTATGGTGACGACAGCCGACCACGATGACCGTGTGGTGCCTGCACATTCATTTAAATATGCTGCGGCTTTGCAATATGCGCAGACAGGCGACGAGCCTAAGATCATCCGTATCGACAGCAAAGCAGGTCACGGCGGTGGCAAGCCTATGGCGAAAGTCATTGAGGAACAGGCGGATATCTACGCTTTCATCCTTTACAATATGGGTATTGAATAAATTTTAACAAATAATATATAACAATGAGCATCAGACATTTATTATTAATTCCACTATCATTATTATTGATTGGATGTGGAGAAAAAGATGACAAGAAACAGGTATATGATCCGGTTATTCCTGTGAAGATTTCCGCTGTTGAATTCAATGACGGTACAAACTTCCGCAATTATGTTGGCTCACTCAAGAGCGAGGTGAAGATGTCATTGTCATTCCCTTTGGGCGGTACTATTACAGATATCTACGTCCACAACGGACAGAAAGTCACTAAAGGCGCGATTATTGCCAAGGTTGATGAGACTACGGCAAAGAGTTTGCACGATGCGGCTTTGGCTACACTCAACCAAGCTGAAGACGGATATGAGCGTCTGAAATCAGTGCATGAGGAAGGTGGTATCAGCGATGTTCGTTGGGTACAGATGGAGACTGATCTTTCAAAAGCCCGTCAGGCGGAAATTTCGACACGCAAACACCTCGACGATTGCACTATTTACGCTCCACAGGATGGTATAGTCAGCATGCATGACCGCGTCATTGGTGAGTTTATGCGTCCATCAGAGACATTCTGTAATATTATCGACATGGACAAACTCATCGTTGAGTTTTCAGTTCCTGAGAAAGAGGTGGGAAATGTTATTATTGGTGATAAGGCTATAGCACAGATTCACGCTTTGGGCGATATAGAACGTGAAATCAAGATCACCGACAAGGCCATAGTATCCAATCCTTTCGGTCATACCTATACAGTGAAGGCAAAGATCGACCTCGCTGGATTGGAGCCGCTGCCAGGAATGGTGGTGAAAATCCGTCTCAACAGCACAGCAGCGTCAGGTATTGTCGTGCCGGCTTCATGCGTGCAGACAGTATCCAACGGTCTCGCAGTGTGGGTGTTGAAGAATGGCAGGTCGTACCGTCGTATCATTGAGGTCAGCGACTTCGTGAAGAACGGTGTGTTGGTCAGCAAAGGCCTCGAACACGGCGACACCATCGTCACAGTAGGATATCAGAAACTGTTTAACGGAGCTAGAGTATCTTTTTAATAACCAATAAATCTTAAGATAAATGGCTCAGAAAAGAAATATTATCGAAGCTGCTATGAAGAACCACGGCCTTGTGTTCTTCTTTATGGCAATTATCGTCATTTTCGGCTTCTACTCGCTTCCTCGTTTGAAGAAGAACGAGTTTCCGGATGTGACGATACGTACCGGTGTGGTGGCTATCGTGTATCCTGGCGCCACAGCCGACGAGATAGAGCAGAGGGTGGCAGGTGCTACCGAACAGTATCTGTTCACTTTCAGCGATGTCGATAAAAACAAGACATATTCTTATTCTAAAGACGGAATGCTCATTATCATCGTCAACTTGGTTAATGATGTCAAAGACGCCAAGATGACATGGTCGCGAATCCGTCAGGGATTGGTGTTGTTCCGCACGACCGACTTGCCGAAAGGTGTGTTGGCGACAGCGGTCATCGATGACTTCGGTAACGCCTCGTCGTTGCTTCTTGCCATCGAGAGCGACCAGCGTTCGTCGCGTGAGCTGCGTGAGTTTGCCGACAAGCTCTCTGAGAAACTGCGTACCATCAAGACGATGGGTAACATCAAGATCGTGGGTGAGCAGAAGGAAGAGATTGCTGTTTTTATGGATCCGGCGCGAATGACACAATATGCCATATCGCCTGGTATTGTCACTGCTGAACTTGCCGCTCACAGCTTGCGCACTATCTCTGGAAAGATTGAAAATGCCGACGGTCAGGCCTTGATTCACGTGGAAGTGCCTGTCGATGACTTATACACTTTGAACGAATTGGTGGTGTATGCTGATCCTGTAACCGGACAGACGGTGAAGCTGCGCGACGTGGCACGTATCGAACGCCGTTACAAGGAATCATCACAGTATATCCAATATTCCGACAGCGTGGTCGATAACAACCGATGCCTGATGTTCTCTATGGAGATGCGTCCTGGCTACAATGTGGTTGCATTCGGCGAGGAGGTGAACGAGAAAATCGACGCTTTCCTTGCGACGGCGCCACCCGACATCAAGGTGCACCGTATCACCGACCAGCCTGTGGTGGTTAACAGGTCAGTGATGTCGTTCCTGAAAGACCTCATCGAAGCTGTGATCATCGTTATCATAGTGATGCTCATGCTGTTCCCGTTGAGAACTGCTTTGGTGTCGTCAACTTCAGTACCGGTATGTATCGCGGCGGCTTGGGCTATCATGTTCCTCTTTGGAATAGAGCTTAATACTGTTACTTTAGCGGCTCTCATCGTTGTTTTGGGTATGATTGTGGATGACTCGGTGGTTGTGATTGATGGCTATTCCGACATGCTGGCGGAGGGACACTCGCGCTGGTATTCGGCGGCTGTCTCGACTAAGAACCTCATGACATCAATGCTCATCGCGACATTGTCAATTTCGTGTATGTTCTTCCCGATGTTGGCAATCATGAAAGGCACAAATATGGGCGATTTTGTCAAGTTGTTCCCATGGGCTATCTTCATCACGCTGGCGTGCAGCTTCTTGTATGCCATCTGGGTGATTCCGTTCATGTCGGCAAGTATGATTGCTCCGCAGAATCCTAACAAACGCTCGAAGTTTGAGAAGATTCAGGCTAAGTTTTTCGATGCCCTCCAAAACGGTTATAAAAAACTTCTTAACGTGTGCTTCCGCCATAAATGGGCTACAGTATTCGTAGCTTTGTTGTCGGTGGTGATCGGACTTTTCTTGGTTACTAAAGTCAATATCCAGATGCTTCCTAAAGCAGAACGTGACAGCTTCGCTGTGGAGATTCATCTTGCATACGGCAGTTCGATCGATGAGACAGCTGCTGTTGCCGACTCTTTGACGAAGATTCTGAAGGCCGATAAGCGTGTGAAGTCAGTGACGGCATTCCTCGGTATGGCATCGCCACGTTTCCACATGACTTACGCTCCAGAACCTACGCCGACAAACGCCTACGCGCAGTTTATCGTGATAACAGAGTCGGAAAATGCTACGAAGGAGATTATGAATGAATATCCTAAGAAGTATGAGAACTACTTCCCGATAGCACAGATTCGCTTCAAACAGATGGATTATCAAATCGTCAACGCGCCAGTTGAGTTTTATATCAAAGGCGATGACTATGAGACACTTAGCGCTATCAGCGATTCCATCTTGACGTTCATGAGGAAAGACCCGAATCTGTTCTATGTCCATTCTGATTTTGACGAGTCGGAAGAATTCATTCAGGTTGTTCTTGATGCTGAAGAAGCCACTCGTCTTGGCGTGACACAATCCACGTTGTCGGTTTATCTTGCAGGCTCTTTGACAGGAAGCAGCATAGTTTCGTTATGGGAAGGCAGCTATAACCTTCATACCACGGTATATACCGAAGGCGTTCATGAAATTGACTATGAAGGCCTTGGTGATATGTTGATTCCAACTGCAAAACCTGGAGAATGGGTGCCTCTGCGTCAGGTTGCGACTCTGACACCGATGTTCAAACATAGCAACATGCCTCATCGTAACGGTATGAAATGTATCACCGTGGCCGCTGACGTTATACCAGGTGCCGGACAGCTTGCTGAGTTCGCAAAAATCCGTGACTACATTAAGACCCTTGACATCCCTGATAGTGTCATCATTGATGAAGGCGGTTCTATGGCTGTGACAAATGAGACAATGCCTTCGTTGTTGATGGCAATTCTCGCAGCTATCGTGGTGATGTTTGTGGTTCTTATTATCCACTATGCCAAGATCGGTATCTCGATTCTTTCGCTCTCAGTGTCAGTGCTTTGCGTCTTCGGTGCCACCTTCGGTCTGTGGATGTTCGGCCTCGACATGTCGGTGACAGCAATGTTGGGTGTCATCTCACTTATCGGTATCATTGTGCGTAACGCCATTATCATGTACGACTATGCCGGTGAGCTGCGTGAGAAAGAACATATCCCTGTGCATCAAGCCGCTTACGAAGCCGGTCTGCGCCGTATGAGACCTATCTTCCTGACTTCAGCTACGACAGCTCTCGGCGTTATCCCTATGATTCTAGCGAAGACATTGCTTTGGGAGCCTATGGGCGTGGTGATATGCTTCGGCACAATCCTCACATTCCCGCTCGTAGTGACTGTGCTTCCTGTGGCTTACTGCCTCGCTTTCGACGCAGGTGAACGTGACAAGAAGTTCTGGAACAGAATCAACTTGAGATTCCTGAAGAGACTCGACAAACGCGATGAACGCAATGAGAAGAGGAATAAAGACCTTAGTCGTTAGACATTAGACTTTAGATTTGAAAGATATGAAAAGATATATTTTGATATTGGTTTTGGCGGTTCTGGCAATCGGAATGAATGCTCAAAACGCCGATGTGCTTACTCTTGATTCATGTTTTGCTTTGGCGAAAGCGAATAACGCCCAGTTCAAGACAAACAAAATCGAGATAGAGAAGGCGAAGGAAGTTAAGAAACAGGTCTATACAAAGTATTTCCCGCAGGTCAATGCAGGTTATATGGCATATTATGCGGTTAATCCTATAATCAGGTATGGCGTCAACGACATTCACGATGAGTTTGGAGAGATTCTCAAAGCTATCATTGAACTTTTGAATGAAGACGGCGCTAAAATCCCTACAGAGGTTGAGTTTATGAAGGCTGGACATTCCATCAGCGCGACGGCGATACAGCCTATCTATGCAGGCGGGCGTGTCAGAAACGGCAACAAACTTGCGAAACTGGGCATCGAAGCTGCTGAACTTCAGGCGGAGGTGTCGGAACGCGACGTGATGGAAAGCATTGAATCCACCTATTATCTCATCGTTGGATTGAAAGCGAAGGTTGAGACGCTGAAGACGGCGCTGACCCTCATCGACTCGCTCGACCGTGTGGCTGACGTGGCCTATAAAGCAGGTCTTGTCACCAAAAACGACCAGTTGCGGGTAGCCCTTGAACGTAACAGATACCAAGCGATGCAACTGCAACTTAACAATGGCATAAAACTCGCTTCGCAGCTGCTGTGTCAGGAAATCGGAATTGATTATCCTGAAGAAGGTCTTAATCTTGACGATGATATCAATCATGCTGATGTCTTCATGGAAAACGAAGGCTTCGAACGTCCTGAGATTAGGCTTCTGCAGCTTCAGATCGACGCTGAGGGGTTCTACAAGAAGCTGTCGAGAGGAGAGGCGCTGCCACAAATCGGAGTCGGTGCCATGGTGACATACGGCAACATGATCAAGAATTATAAAGGCAATGCCATTTTCTTCGCAAGCGTGCAGGTCCCGATTATGAAATGGTGGGAGACATCGCACAAAATCAAAGAGCATAACCTGAAGATTGAACAGTATGAGATTATGCAGCAGGATTTGACGGAGAAGATGTCGCTACAGGAGAAACAGGCATATAATCAGATGACCGAGGCCGATGCGCTGCTGAAATCTGATAATGCGGCCTATGAGATGGCAAAGGAAAACTACCGTGTTGCCGAACTTAACTATCGCGCAGGCATCAACACTGTGACCGATGTTTTGGAAGCCAATGCACTGCTTCTTCAGGCACAGAATGCCATTACCGACAGGCAGATCACATATGTGACGGCCCGCCGCAGATATCACGATCTGACTGGAAAATAGAATGTTTATTCTATGCCGCGCAGGTCTTTGTAAAGCTGTACGGCGTACAAATCGGTCATGTTCGAGATGTAATCCAAAACGACTTGTATTTTCGAATACAGGTCGTTTTTTTCTGTCTTGAACTGGTCGGGGATGATCGAGATGAGGCGTTTGTGATAGCCGCTGTCGGGATGCTGGACGGCATCCATAAACTCGTTCATCAGGCTGCCGATAATATTGTAGCCTTTCACTTCGATTTTTACTACCGACGGATGCTTGTAAATGTTTGGTACAGAGAAGCTTCTGCAACCTTCGAGGGCATCGTTCTCGAGTTTCGGGAGATGCGATATGAGGCTGTTTTTGAAAGTGCCGGCCATGATGTCGTCGTAGTTCTCGATGAACACTTTCGCAACGCAGTCAACGAGTTTGTTGATGACGGTGGCACGCAGGAATGCCATGCGCTCGTTGGCGTCGGTGACAGTCTTGAAGACCTGCTCGCGGCGTTCGAAGAACCATGCTTCTTCCGGTCTCTCCGGACTGAAAAACGCTGTAAAATGCTTGTCGATGTCGGCGGTTTGGATGATGCCGCGTTTGTGGGCGTCTTCCATGTCGAGGATGAGGTAGCAGATGTCGTCGGCGGCCTCCATCATGTATGAGAGCGGGTGGCGGGCATAGATTGGTTTTTCGCTGTCGAGACGCGGGATGCCACAGCCTTCCATGACCTTTTCAAACTGCTCTATCTCACTGTTAAATACATTGTATTTCTTGCGGTCGCCCTTGCCAAACGAAGGGTAGGGGTATTTTATCAGAGTGGCTAACGACGCATATGTCAGCGACAAACCTCCTTCACGACGGCCTGCAAACTGATGTGTTAGCTGACGGAAAGCGTTGGCGTTGCCTTCAAAAGAAATGAGGTCAGACCATTGATACTCAGGAATTTGGCTTTCGAGTTGCTTGCCTTCACCATATTTGAAATAGCTACTCATGGTCTCTTCGCCGGAATGTCCGAAAGGCGGGTTGCCGAGGTCATGGGCGAGACAGGCTGTGGAGACGATGGTGTCGATGTCGTAAATCACGTCATGGAATGAGGTGCCATATTTCTCGATGAGGAACTTCGACACTTTACGTGCTATGGAACGACCCACGCTTGCCACTTCGAGGCTGTGTGTCAATCGGTTATGCACGAGCTTGCTGCCTGGCAACGCGAAGACCTGCGTCTTGTTCTGCAGACGGTGGAAGATGTTTGAGAAGATTATACGGTCGTAATCTCTCTGAAACTCGTTTCTGATGTCGGCGACGCTCTGTGCGCGAGCCTCACGCTTTGCTGATAATAACGATTCCCAATTCATTTTACTATAGTTCTTGCATACGGTGTCATGTCCTGGCTTCCAAATTCACCACGTTGATATTTAAGATATCCTGCCACTCCAATCATGGCGGCGTTGTCGGTGCTGAACTTGAACTTAGGGATGAACACCTCCCAATGATATTTCTTTCCAGCGGCTCTCAAGGCGTCCTGAAGCCCAGTGTTTGCTGACACTCCGCCTGCTATTGCCACCTGACTGATTCCAGTGTCTTTAGCCGCCTTGATGAGCTTCTTCATCAGTGTGTCGATGATGTCTTTCTGTATCGAAGCACAAAGGTCGGCCTTGTTTTCCTCAATGAAATTCTCGTTTTCCTTGAGTTTGTCTCTCAAAAAATACAAGAAACTTGTTTTCAACCCGCTGAAGCTGTAGTCGTAGCCAGGGATGTGCGGCTTGCTGAACTGGAATGCGTCGGGGTTGCCTTCTTTAGCCAACTTATTGATAATAGGGCCTCCAGGATAGCCGAGTCCCATTATTTTCGCTGTCTTGTCGAATGCCTCGCCAGCTGCATCGTCGATGGTCTTGCCCAAGATTTCCATGTCGAAATAGTCGTTCACCTTCATAATCTGGGTGTGACCGCCTGATACTGTGAGACATAGGAACGGAAACTGAGGCACTGGCGTTGGGTCATCAGGCTCCTGCGCGAAAAGTGCCAGCACATGACCATTGGTGTGATTTATTTCAATCATCGGGATGTCCATCGCGAGGGCGAAAGCCTTTGAAAATGAAGTGCCTACGAGCAACGAACCTAAAAGTCCGGGGCCACGTGTAAAAGATATTGCACTTATTTGATTTTTTTGTATATTTGCTTGCTTAATTGCGGCGTCAACAACAGGTATGATATTCTGCTGGTGCGCACGTGATGCAAGCTCGGGGATGACGCCTCCATATTGGCGGTGAACCTCTTGATTAGCAATGACATTCGACAAGACTGTCGTGCCTCTGAGGACTGCCGCGGACGTGTCGTCGCACGATGATTCGATGGCTAAAATGTATTCGTTCATAGCATAAAAAGAATGCGCAAAGGTACAAAAAAGAATATTATACACGGCATTTTAATTATCTTTGTGATAATTTTTGCTCTCATGGCAAGCCTTATAGCGGCTTTCCGTGACATTACCGTGCAGAGTATGATTGCGCGTTCGCTTGCAGGCGAGCTTTCCGAAAAACTCGAGACCGATGTGAAAATCCGCACGTTCTATATCACGGAGAAACTGACGATATGCATGGAAGACGTGGTATTCAATGACTTAGATGGATATCCGATGTTTAGAATTGGCAGCCTCGACGCCAGATTTTACCCGATAATGATGTTCGACGACATCAAAATCAGAGAGATTTACATGAAAGATGTCCTCGGACGTATTGTGAAATATGAGAACAACGAAAAACTCAACATCAATGAGATTATAGCCCAGTTTAGCGGACAGAAAAAAGAGCAGACAGAAGAAGGCGACTCGGATTTCCGTCTTCGCATCGATAAGTTCAAGCTCGACAACGGACATGTAATCTATTGGAACCAGCATAAGCATCGTCCCGAGAAACTGAGCATGGACTGGGCACATATCGATATCGACAGCATTTATGCTGATATCACTAACCTGGGTATTCGTAATGACTCGGTTTTCGGCAATGTGCACAGTCTTAAAGGCAAAGACAGATGTGGCCTTGTGATGGATTTTGCAAAAGGCGACGTACTCTTTTGTGAGAAATGTCTTAACATCGACAGCCTCGTCATTGAGACAGGCGAGTCGCGTGCCGACCTCGACCTCCGTTTCGACTATAACACATCATCGGCATATTACGAATTCGAAGATTCGGTATGCATCACAGGTAATATCCGTAAATCGACATTGCTGCTCAGCGATTTGAAATATTTTGCATGGGTGCTTGGGAAGATGCCCGACAAATTCACTTTTACTGGTCAATACTATGGTCCGGTACGCGATTTCACCGTTAGCGACTTCGTGTCGGAGTTTGGAAAAGAATCATATATCGACGCCGATATCTCTTTCAAGGGATTGCCAGAGTTTTTTGACTCTTACATGGATGTGAATGTGCGGAAACTGTATTCATCGTACAACGATACCAAAGAGTTTGCCATACCTATCGAATCGAAGACGGTGCCGATTCCAGAAATGTTGGCAGGTCTTGGAAAATACTCGATGACTGGCAAATTCCATGGATTCGCCAGCGATTTCAGAACCGATGTCAACATTGTGTCAGAACTTGGTGACGTTGATGCAAATGTGTTTCTGAATACCACCGACGAGTCGATGTATTCGTTCAATATCTCAGCAAAATCAGTAAAACTCGACGATTTTCTGGGTTCCAATGACGGCTCGGAAGCTACTTTCGACTTTGTGATGAACGGAGGCGGCCTCGAAGTCGAAGACACCGATTTTGAAGCCGATTTGTATTTCAGCTCTTTAAAGATTCAAGGTAATGAGTTTAATGATTTTTTGGTTCATGGAGATTTTGATAATCAGCGATTTACGGTAAATACAGATGTGGAAAATCCAAATCTTGACATAAAACTCACATCGGCTGTCGATTTAAGCGATATCTTACCTGCTTTTTATGTTAAAGCCGATATCGGCAATGCCGATTTTGTAAACCTCAATCTTCTTGATAATGATACGATTATGCGTCTGTCAACAAATATTGAGGCGAAGTTTAAAGGCAATGATATTGATAATATCATCGGTTATCTTGATATTAAGAACACAAGATATTTCAACGGTGAAGATTATCGAATGAAGAGTTTCTATGCCGATGTCAGTGAGATTAGCGGCCTCAAGGAAGTCAATGTGAATTGCGATTTCTTTAAGTTATACGGCTACGGCATCATTAAGGCAAAAACGCTTGTCAACTCGCTGAAAAACACTGCAAAAGGCTATGTCGATATGCCTGAATGGTTTAGTGATGTCACACCTGACGTTGAAGACCAGAATTTCTCGTTTAATGTCGATTTTTACGATACCAGGATGCTGTCGAGACTGTTTTTGCCTTCGCTCTACGTGAGAAGCGGCACCACAATACATCAGGCGTATAATAATATGTATGCCAGCCATACCACAACGACGTTCAACTCGCCTGAGATTTGGTTCAACGGAATTAGTTTTGTGAATGTCAGGGTGCAAAACGACGCCGATGAAGACGAGATGAATACTGAACTGACAGTTGAGAATGTCATTCTGAGAGACAGCACCGAGAGCAATCCCGACCGCCTGAATCTTGAAAACTTCAAAATATTGACACGCTGTGGTGACGACAAGGTGACAGCCAATATTTATTGGGACGACATCGACGAACTTGACCATAACAAAGCCCATATCCGCTCGGTGTTTATCCCGCATGAAACATCTGGAGGCAGGCTTGACATCAGCTCCGATATTATTCGTATCAACGATACGATGTGGTATTTGAATCCTAATAGTAAAATACAATTCCACAAACACAAGACTTCGTTTGACGACATCGTTTTATACACCAAATCACAGCATTTGTCGGTAAATGGCGTGTTCCCGAAACATGAATCCGACACATTGAAGGTGGAATTCCGCGATTTTGACATGTCGGATTTGGACTTCGTGACACGTGGCTATGACCTTAACTTTGACGGCAATCTCAACGGGTTCGTCAGTTTCTCGGGCATAAAAGGCGATGCTTCGTTCTCATCGAATATTAAAATGGACGATTTTTATATCAACGGACAGGAGGTTGGTGATGTCAACGCTTTCGCAAATTGGTATGAGCCTAACGAATCGGTGATGCTCGATATGGAGATTTTCAATCAAAATTTCAACAACGAGGGACATAAGTCGGCGGGTCTTTTCGGATTCTATTATCCTCGGAAAAAGGTTGATAATCTGACACTTGATATGTTTTTCAATGATTTCAAACTTGAGACGGTCTCGCCGTTTGTGAGCAGCGTTGTGACGAGGATGACCGGCTTCGCTAGTGGCAACCTGAAGGTAAGAGGCTCGGTGAAAGACCCTGTAATTGTTGGAAATGTAGCCATGAAAAACTCAGGCTGCCAAATCAATTACCTCAACACTTACTACACATTCAATGATATTATCACGCTTGAGAACGACAAGATTATTTTCGACGACATTGCCATTAACGATACACTTGGCAATAAAGCGTTCCTCAATGGTGTTATAAATCACAACCATATGCGTGATTTTGATTTTGATTTGAAACTGCAATGCAATGATTTTCTTGCACTTAACATACCTGCCGAGCAGGCTGATGGCTTCTATGGAACAGCTGTGGCCGACGGTGTTGTGAATATCAGCGGTCCGGTGAATGATATCACAATGAATATCACTGCGTTGACGAAAAAAGGCACTGAGATTGATGTGCCGCTGTCGAGCACAAGTACTTTCGACAACAGTTTTGTGCTGTTTGTACAGAAAAAACAGGAGACCGATACTGTCATCGAGACGTATGTCCCTGAGGTTGTGAAAGATGAGTCTAATTTCACAATGAACCTCAATACCACTGTCAATCCTGACGCAGAGGTTAACATCTTTTTGCCGCAGAACATGGGAAGCATCAATGCTCGCGGTAACGGCAATCTGACCATTGGCTTGAACAACGACGATATGGAGCTGCGTGGCGATTATATCATCAAGAGCGGTGCGTTCAATTTCACGTTGGACATGGTGAAAAAGACGTTCTCGTTGCGCGAGGGAGGCACCATACGTTGGACGGGCGACCCTACCGATGCCGATATCAACATCATCGGTGTCTATCACACCAAATCGTCGCTCACCTCGCTCGGTACAGTTGCCATCGACTCCTCAGCATTGACCAACAACGTCAACGTGGATTGTATCATCAGGCTTTCCGACAAGTTGATGAACCCTTCGATAACGTTTGGAATAGAGCTGCCGAATGCCAAAGAAGACACGCGAAACATAGTGTTTTCGGTCATCGACACCACCAACCAGGCTGTGATGGCACAGCAGGTGTTCTCGCTCATGCTGCTTAGCTCGTTCTCCTACACGGCAGGCAGCAATATCGCACGTTTCGGCACCAACGCGGGCTACGGCGTCATCACTGGCCAGCTGAGTAATCTGCTTTCGCAAATCTATAAGGACGTTGACGTGGGTATCAACTATACGCCTAACGACCAACTCACCAACGAGGAGCTTGAAGTGGCTCTATCTACTCAGCTTTTCGACGACCGACTCATCATTGAGGGCAACTTCGGCGTGATACGAGGCAACAGAAGAGACGCCGACAACGCCAACAACATAGTGGGTGACGTTGATTTGACATTCCGATTGACTAAACGACTGAGTCTCAAGGCGTATAACCATACAAATATCAAAAACAACTACTATTATTACACTGTCGAAAACTATTCCGACTTCACTCAAGGCGTAGGTATCTCATTGTCGCAAAGCTTTGATAATCTGAGAGAAGTGTTTACCATTCATAAGAAAAACAAAAACTCCAATAAAAAAGATGAGCCAGCGCCACGATAAGCCGTTTAAGATTTACAAAGCCTCGGCAGGCTCTGGAAAAACCTTCACCATAGTGAAGGAATATCTCACCATTTGTCTCGGCGACAACGCTGACGCTTATCGCGAAATATTAGCCGTTACATTTACCAACAAAGCGGCTAACGAGATGAAAGCCAAGATTTTACGTTATCTGTTGGGTATCATTGAAGATTCGCAAAACAACGACATCAAACAGATGCGTGATTATCTGTTATCGACAATCGGAATAGACAAAAACAGACTTGTAGAAAGAGCTAACAGATTGTACGTCAGGATGTTGCATAATTATAGCGACGTGGCAATTTGTACTATCGACAGCTTTGTGCAGCATCTGTCGCGAAGTTTTGCAAGAGAACTCGACCTTCCAAGCCAATACAATGTCATTTTGGACGACGACGACCTTATCGATGAGATAATGCAACGTCTCTCCGATGAAATTGGTAGTGATCAATTCATTACCAATATTTTGTCGAGTTTTGTTGAGTACAATCTTTCTGAAGAAACCTCATGGAATGTCAAAAAACCGATATCAGAGTTTATCAAAAAACTTCTTGCTGAAGACGCTTATCGAAAAGGTAACTATAAGAAAATAAGCAAGTTAGGTGAGGAAGAATACAACGATATCAAGAAATATGTTCATTCTGAAAATGAACAGATGAAGGATGCTTTGTCGTTGATTATCAAAGATATAGAGGCTGAAGAGGCACGGCTTGGAATAACTGATTTGGATTACAACGGAAAGGCGAAAACAGGATTGCCTTCAGTGAAAAAAAAGATGTCGGAAGAGAAAAGCGTCGTCACTACAGCCACTATAGATAAGATTTTGAGTGGCGAAAGAAACTGGAACGACGCGAAGAGTTTTATTAAGGATAACTCGATAGTTGGTATATATCGGAATGCTATTGAGAAATATAAGTCGTTGTATTCCAGAAAGTTGCTGTTCGCGACTATAGAAAAAGATTTGTATTTGTATGTCTTGCGCAGCCACATTTTTGAGTTGATTAGAGATTATATCGCTGAGACTTCGCAAGTGCATATTTCGGAATTCAACAAGCGCATCTCCGATATTTTGGATGATTGCTCAGTGCCGTTCATTTATGAGAGGATAGGCGAGAGGTACAGGCATTATTTTATCGATGAGTTTCAGGACACTTCGGTGCTGCAGTGGCAGAATTTCCTGCCTTTGATGGAAAACAGCCTGTCGTTTGGCAACATGAACATGATTGTGGGCGACGCCAAACAGTCGATTTACCGTTTTAGAAGTGGCGAAGTGGAGCAAATCATCAACCTGCCGAGGATTTTCAGGCGTCAGGAAGACGATTTCGGGGCAAGATGCGAGGCGCAGTTTGTAAACTCGGCACAAAAAATGTCGTTAGGCACAAATTTCCGCTCGTCGAAAAATGTGGTGAAATTCAACAATACGTTTTTCAGGTTTGCCGGTAGTGACACACGGCCGTACGCTTGTGCGGAAATCACTGATGTATATGAGGATGCCGAACAAAAATATGACCCCAAAAACCAAGATGGGTATGTGTCGGTTGAGGTGTTTCATGGTGACATGAAATCATCCGAATACAAGGAAAAAGTGAAGGCGTCGATGCTGGCGAAAATACAAAGTCTGCATTCTCAAGGCCTTGATTATAAGGATATTACAATTTTGGTGCGTTCCAATGGTGACGGCACCGACATTGCCGATTTTTTGGTTGCCAACGGCATAGAGGTGCTGTCGGCGGAATCGGTGTTGCTTCAGACATCCGATAAGATACAGCTGATTGTCAACATATTACGGTTGATGACCGATGAGAAGAATCCAGTCACAAAAATGGCAGTGGATTATTATTCGGGGAAGACCAACCGTAAAGACGGACGAGAGTCCGTTTCCTCGAAAAACAATGCATCGTATAACATCTATGATTTATGCATTAAAATTTGTAAATCCAACAATTTCAATGTGTTATCCGATGTGTTCCTGCAGTATTTCATGAACATGGTTTATGAATGGCAGTGCCGTCACAGCGCAGGTATAGGAGATTTTTTCGAGTTTTGGGACAAAAAAAAGGACAAACTGGCGGTTCAGATTACCGGCGACATTGATGCTGTCAATATCATGACCATCCACAAGGCCAAGGGATTGGAATTCAAGGTGGTTTTGTACCCTTATGCCGACACCCAATTGAGTTCGGCACATGGCTTTACACAAAACGAAATGTGGATTCAATGCGCTGACAATCAATACACTAAAGATATTCCACATCTTGATGCATTCTTGCTGAAACTGTCGAAAGACAAGCTTTCCGGCACTGATTTTGAGCCTCTTTTGAAAAAAGAAGAGAGCAAAACCATGCTCGATGTACTCGACATTATGTATGTGGCGATGACGCGTGCCAAAAACATGCTTGTCGTTTATACCAACGACAAAAAGCCAGAGAAATCGGACAAAAGCTATAATCTGTTTACCGATTTCTTTACTGATAGCCTTGATATTCAGCATGTTAAGTCTGAAAACGATGATTCTGATTTTGACGATTATTTTGTAAAAAATAATGAGTTTGAAATCGTGGAAGGCGAGGATATGACCTCATATAACTACGGTGACTTGACTTCTACATTGTTGAAAATCAAGGAGAAAGAAACAAAGGACGATGGCGTGAAGATATTGGAGCTGAGACCTGGTGATGTTGCGTCAGAAACGCTAAACTGGACGGAGAAGCTTAAATTTGACCCAGACCCGACCATGATTTGGGCTGAGGAAGGCACATTCAAACCTGAAGAATGGGGTTCGTTGGTGCATCAGATATTGTCGCGCATCAAAACCATTGACGATGCCGAGCGAGCGTTGAGGCCATATGTCAACGACGGCACGATTGACGATGCGCAAGCAGCACAACTCCTCGAAAAATTCCGCAAAGTGACTGATATTCCTGAACTTAAGCCGGCGTTCTCGGAAGATGCCATCGTGAAAAATGAGATGGATATCCATACTTACGACGGCCGTATCATACGTCCAGACAGGTATGCGGAGACACCCAATGGCACGATTCTGATTGATTACAAGACCGGAAATGAACACGAACAGTATTTCAACCAGCTTCAGGATTACATGGCAGCACTAATTCAAATGAATAGCATGCAGCAAATTAAAGCTTTTCTCGTTTATATAGGAGATGAGGTTAAAGTTGTTGAAGTGAAAATGGACAGACTATTTTAAAACTTAATAAAAAATGAAAAGAAACTTATTGATTTTAAGCATGTTGCTTGCATTCGGCACATTGTCGCTACAGGCACAGAACGAAGCTAAGATGCTGCGTTTTCCGGCTATTCACGGAAACAAGGTGGTCTTCAGCTATGCAGGTGACCTCTACACCGTTGATATCAACGGCGGAGTGGCTCGCCAATTGACTAACGACCCTGACGGATTCGAGATTTTCGCAAGATTTTCGCCTGACGGGAAAAACATCGCATTCACAGGACAATACGACGGCAACACCGAGGTCTATGTGATGCCAGCTGAAGGCGGTGTGCCTCAGCGTGTTACTTACACCGCTACACTCGAGCGTGACGACCTTTCTGACCGTATGGGGCCAAACAACATCGTGATGACGTGGAAAGACAACGAAAATATCGTATATCGTTCACGCAGAATCACTTGGGACGATTTTGTCGGACAACTTTTTGTTGCTAACATCAACGGCGGACTCGGTGACCAGCTTCCATTCGAGGAAGGTGGCTGGATTACCTATTCACCTGACGGTCAAAAGATTGCGTTCAACCGTGTGATGCGCGAGTTCCGCACTTGGAAATACTATCGCGGCGGCATGGCTGACGATGTCTGGATCTTTGATTTCAACACAAAAGAGCTTACCAATATCACAAACAACGTTGCTCAAGACATCTTCCCGATGTGGGCTGGCGACAAGATTTATTTCTGCTCCGACCGTGACAGAACGATGAATATCTTCTGCTATGACCTGAAAACAAAGGCAATTACGAAGGTTACTGATTACACCTATTATGATGTGAAATATCCTTCGTTGGGTGACAACGACATCGTTTATGAAAATGGCGGCGAGTTGTTCCGTCTGAGCCTGAAAGACAACTCGATCCACAAGATTCCGGTACAAATCATAGGCGATGGCATCTCATCGAGAACAAAATATGTCGATGCATCGAAATTTATAACCTCTGGCGATGTGTCTCCTGACGGCAAACGCCTCGTTTTAAGTGCTCGCGGTGATGTCTGGACATTGCCTGTAGAGTCGGGAATTACACGTAATCTCACAAAATCTGACGGTGTGCACGACCGCAATGTCGCTTGGTCGCCAGATGGCGAGTATATCGCTTACATTTCTGATAGAACCGGCAACGACGAGCTTTACATCCAGAAACAAGATGGCAAGGAAGAGGCTGTCCAACTCACTGATCCTCAAAAGGTTTCGGAGACTTACAAATACCAGCCTTCATGGTCGCCGGATAGCAAGAAAATTGCTTGGTACGACAAAATGAACCGCCTCATGATGATTGACGTCGCTTCGAAGAAAGTGACTGAGGTAGCAAAGAGTGAGGACGGCGAGATGGGAGATTTCACATGGTCACCTGACAGCAAATGGATAGCTTACACAGATGCAAAAATGTCGGAGTTTGGAAGAATATTCATCTATAACGTTGATACTCAGAAGACTGAGCCTGTCACCGACACTTGGTTCAACTCAGCGAATCCGACATTCGACAAGAACGGAAAGTATCTGTATTTCACTTCAGAACGTGATTTTAACCCGACTTACAGCAGCGTGGAGTGGAACTACGCCTATCGCGAGAAGAGCCGCATTTATTTGATTACCTTGCAGAAAGACACCCCGTCGCCGTTCCTCACAAAGAATGACGAGGTGAAAGTCGAAAAAGGCGAGGCAAAAGAAGAGAAAGCTGGAAAATCTGACAAAGGCAAGAAAAAAGATTCAAAGAAAGAAGACGATAAGTCGATAAAGATTGATTTTGAAGGCATTATGAGCCGTATCATACCGTTGCCAGATTTGAATACTGCTTATTATTACGACCTCAATGCAGTTGAAAACGGACTTTATTACATGTCATGGAGCAACCGTGGCGGCGGATTGTATTACTATGATTTGGAAGAGAAAGAAGCAACGAGAATCGGTGACTTCAGCGGCTATGGATTGACACCTGACGGAAAGAAGATGATTATCAGAAAACGTTGGGACATCGCGGTTATCAGCACTCCAAAGCGTGAGGTGAAAGGCATCGACAAACCTGTTGACCTATCGAATATGAAGAAATGGGTCAATCTGCATGAGGAATGGGCACAGATCTACACCGAGGCATGGCGTCAGATGCGCGACTTCTTCTATGCGCCAAACATGCACGGCAACGACTGGCCTGCCATCCATGACAAATACTCGGTTTTGATTCCTTATTGTGGCGACCGCAATGACGTCAACTACCTCATCGGCGAGATGATTGGTGAATTGAACATCGGTCATGCTTACACCGGTGGCGGCGACCGCGTCGAGACACCACGACTCAACCTCGGTCTGCTTGGCGCTGAACTAGAGCGCGATGGCAGCGGCTATTACAAAATCAATAAGATTTTGAAAGGGGAGAGCTGGAACGAATCAACAATCTCACCATTGACTGAAATAGGCGTAAATGCTAAGGAAGGCGACTTTATCGTAGCAATCGACGGTGTATCTACAAAAGACATGAACAACATCTACGAGGCTTTGGTTGATAAGGCTGACAAGGCTGTCGTATTGAGCCTGAACACCAAAGCATCGGAAAACGGCGCCCGCGACGTGGTGGTGACACCGATTGCAAGCGAAAACTCACTCTATTATTATAATATGGTGCAGAAAAACATCGAGAAAGTCAGCAAGGCTACCAACGGCCAGGTGGGTTACATCCACATCCCTGACATGGGAGTTGAGGGTTTGAATGAGTTTGTTAAGTATTTCTATCCGCAGCTCACCAAGAAGGCTCTGATTATCGATGACCGCGGCAACGGTGGCGGCAATGTCTCACCTATGATTATCGAGCGTCTGCGTCGTGAGGCAGCAATGTGGACGGTGACACGCAACGGCAGCGCAGCCGAAATCAAGCCTAACCAGATGATGAACGGACCTAAGGTGTTGTTGTTCAACAAATATTCGGCATCCGACGGTGACTTGTTCCCATGGCAGTTCAAACATTATAAACTCGGAACGACCATCGGAACACGCTCATGGGGTGGCGTGGTCGGTATCCGTGGCAGTCTGCCGTTCATCGACGGTGGCACCTTGAACCGTCCTGAGTTTGCTCCGTTCGACCAGAACGGCAACTGGATTATCGAGGGTCACGGCGTTGATCCCGACATCGTCATCGACAACAACCCATATGACGAGTTCAATGGCATCGATGCACAACTTGACAAGGCCATTGAGGTGATTTTGGAACAGATGAAAGACTGGCCGGAGGCACCGAAGGTGCCGGAGTGGCCGGATAAGACACATTAAAAGAGGTAATTTAATTATAAGAAAACCCCTACGGGGTATTTCCAATAATGAATATTATTTCAAAAATGGGAATACCCCGTTTCTATTGAAAGAAAACCCCTACGGGGTAAATTAAACATAAAATGGAGGATAATAATTATTGAAAGGGAATCCCTAACGGGATAAATGATTTATGAAATATATAATACCGTCTATTGAAAGAAAACCCCTAACGGGGTATTAAAATGCAAATTGATATTTCGGAAATCAAAATTGCTCCGTAGGAGCTATCTTTCAATAGAATTAAAAATACGTTGAAAAATATTAATGCTCCGTAGGAGTTTTCTTTTAATAGAATAGATTATGATGACGATATAAATTGCTCCGTAGGAGCTTTCTTTCAATAAAAATTTCATCTTTTATACAATAAACGATACCCCGTAGGGGTTTTCTTTATAACAAAACTATAAAACATGGCAAACACCTACAACCAAATCTACATACATCTCGTTTTCGCCGTGAAATACCGCGATGGCGTTATTGACAAATCTTGGCGAAACGAATTATACCAATACATTATCGGATTGATAAACAATCGTGGTCACAAAGTCTATGCAATAGGCGGCATGAGCGACCATATCCACATTTTAGTAAGCCTTTCCCCAAAACAATCAATATCCGAATTGGTACAAGAAGTGAAAAGGGCTTCCACTTTATGGATAAAGGAAAAGAAATATGTCAGATGTCAATTCGCATGGCAAGAGGGATTCGGCGCCTTCTCATACGGCAAATCACAAATTGAAAGCGTGGCTAGCTACATTCAAAACCAGGAGGTTCACCACGCAAAACATACTTTCAGAGAGGAATATATCTCGTTTCTGCAATTATTTGGAATTGACTACGAAGAAAAATATATTTTTCATCCGATGGAATGATGTCTGTTTCTGATACACTGCCGCGCGTCTCTACTTTTGTATCGCTGCATCAATAATTTTAAAGTAATAATCATCCGGCAAATCCGTGGGAATGAGTTCGACTTTCACCCATCCCAATCTGGTGCGGTCGTTTTCGGTTACTTTAAAACCTATATATTCAGGCTTACCAGTAGCAAAATCACTACAATGGTTGATAAACCTGAATGTGTATCGGTAAACAGTGTCATTGGAATTATAATAACTTTCACTAAACAAATCGCCTTGAAATATCTCAGCGTCATTGTAGAAAATCGAGGCATATTCGAAATTATCGTTGACACTCATCTGAGCGCCTTCATCATTAGCCGTGACTTTCAAAACTTGACTGGTCTGGACAGAGTCGTAGGTGGCAATTTGACCGCAATTGGAATAAATTTCTGAACATATAGCCTCAACAATCCCATCGTGGGAATGATAAGATGTGTCATTATGGATAAAAGTCTCTTTTTCAATAAATTCACCAAGAATTGCGACGTTTTGACTGCCACTGCCAACCCAAGCACCAGCGATTATCTCAAATTTTATTATATTATCACCCAAGCCATCCCCGTCAAAATCAATATTTTCAAGATAATAATATCCAGCCCATTGGTGATTTGTCAAATAAATAGAATCTAACCTCACCACATCCATACCCTCGGTGTTGCCGAAAGTGATTTTGCTGGTGTCGATAGGGTCTGTCGTGCTCTGTTTCTCTTTTTTACAGGAAAATACTATACAAACAACTGCTAATGCAATGATTGTTAATGAGATGAGTCTTTTCATGTTGTTATCTGTTTATTATTAGTTTTACTAAATTATCATCTATTTTTATAAAATACATTCCGCTTGACAGATTAGATACGTCAATTTGATTGTTTTTGACATCAATTTCAATCACTTTGCCATAAATATCAATCAATTGTATTCTGTCATAATCGCCAACTATGGTTACAATATCACTGGCAGGATTAGGATAAACTGCGCAACTTAAATCATCGTTAGGCTCTGGTTTTTCGGTGTGATGCTCTTCGTAAATTTCGTCACAATCCACATCTCCAAACTGGATAATTGCCTCACCGTCAAGCCAGTAGCATCGCATACCATCGACACGATGGTTTCTGTCTTCCGACAATAATTTTTCAGGGAAGAAACTCTTTGTATGCCCGATTCCACATATGATGTCGCCGCTGAAGATGTCGTTGGCATCGTTTACTGTCAAAACACGATAAGTCGTGTCATTGTATTCTATGTTGTTAACTGCATCTACGTGCATCGTAATGCTTTGATTACCAACATTTATTGTCCATTCATCGCCAACATTGGCATCAAAATTGTACAGCGTTGTATAGCTTTCCGAAATCTTGTCCCACCAATAGACAATTCCGCCTTGCGAATAAACGTATTCGTGAGTCTTTACAACGTTTAATCCTTTGTCATACAATGTGTTGCTCTTTACTATGACTTTCGGTCTTGTTGTACCAATGGTGGTGTCGGCAGCGCATTCAAGATACTGATAAGTTATGCTTCCGTTTTCGTTTGTGATTTCATAATACCATTCGTCGCCGATGAGCGGATATTCTTCCCAAGTGGCGCAGTCTTCAACGATAGTGTCGAAATACTGATACCAACTCCAGTTTCCGTATTCTTCTGAACTATCGCAAGGGACTGTAATAGTGTGGCAACCAAAGTCGGTGAAAACATCACTTCCACATGAAGGAGGCGTTACAGCCATAGAAACGGCATTCTTAAATCCATTGCATTTATAAAATGCCTGACTCGAAATTGTTGTTACAGAACTGGGAATTACCAATGTGCCATCCAAACCTGAACAATTAGAAAACGCGGATGTACCGATAAGTGTGACGGATTCAGGAATTATCAACGAGCCAGTCATGTCTGTACATCCTAAAAAAGACTGATAGCCGATGGTTGTAATATTATCAGGAAACACAGTGTTTTTACATCCTGCTTCCAATCTGTTCAATTCAGTATGAATTATTGCATTACAGTTGTTTCTTGAGTCATAAACTGAATTTAGTGAATCAACAACAATCTCTTCCAAAAACCTGCAATTGGTAAATGGATTGTGCCATATTTGATTCACAGAGCTTGGTAGATGGACTGATAACAGGCCACTATTGTTAAAGGCATTGTTGTCAATTTCAGTTACGCTATTTGCAATCTCAATGTGTTTTAGGCCAAAGCATCCGTCAAATGCTTTTTCGCCTATTTTTACAACTGAATTTGGAATGGTGGAATTGGCGCATCCGAATATCAAAATGTTGTCATTGGTTTTTATGATGGCATTGCAATTGTCTCTCGAATCATAATTAGGGTTGTCAGTATCCACAACAATTCCTTCAAATCCCGAGCATCCAGTGAATGAAAGGTCGCCAATGCCGTAAATCATGTCGTGAATATATAAAACACCACTAAATCCTGAACAGTAAGCGAAAGCTTCTTCGCCGATTATATCTATGGTATATGGTATTTCCAAATGACCTGTCAAACCACTGCAGTTTTTAAAAGTGCCATCACTGATTGATAGGACGGAATTTGAAATGCTTAAGGAGCCTGTCAAACCGCTGCAATTGGCAAAAGCATATTTCCCTATAGTTGTAACTGAATTTGGGATGTTGAGCGAGCCTGTCAATCCGGAGCATCCCGCAAAAGCCTGTTCGCCAATTGTGATGACAGAATTACCGATAGTCAAATTGCCATTATAACCATTAAGATAAAATGCGCGCTCACCAATATAAGTCACTGAATTGGGGATGGTTAAATCGCCTGTAAGTCCATAACAGAAAGCGAATGCGTAATCACCGATGTAAGTTATGGTATTAGGAAGCGTCAAGGGACCAGTCGTCCTGACACAATTGAAAAAAGCGCCGTCTCCAATAGCGGTTACAGTATAATCTATGCCATCGTATGTAACTGTTTCAGGAATATCGAATCCCACCCAAGAGCTGTTACAGTCGATATGACCGGCAACGATTACCGAAACGCTGTCTTCGTTGACTATAAAATCAAATGGTCCGACGGTGAAATCCTGGGCGTTTAATGCTGTGATTCCTGCCAAAACCCCAAACAATATTGTTAATAGCAATTTTTTCATACTTGAGTCATATTAAAATGTAACAACATACCAGCCGGTAGGTATTCTTTTATATCCAAACTCCTGTGGCAACGCACTTGGGCAGTAAAATGTGCCACCGTAAGGTACGCCTTCAACCCACCATGATGTAGCATTACTCCATTCGGTAAAATTAACCCTAATGGTGTTTAGTCGTTCGCATGATATAAACATTTGATAATAACAGCTTTCGGCCAATGTGGTGGCGGGAAGTTCAGGAGCCGTAGTGAGGTTGGAACAGCCTGCAAACATTCTGCCATAACAACTTTTTACCATATTTGTGGCAGGCAATTCGGGAGCTGTCGCGAGACTGGTGCAATCTGTAAACATTCCGTCATAGCATTCTTCAGCTAAATCTGTCGCTTGCAATGCGGGTGCTGATGTAAGATTACTGCAGCGTGCAAACATAGTGTAATAGCATCTTGGAGCCAATGTCGTTGCAGGTAACTCTGGTGCTTCTGTGAGACCTGTGCAGCCGGTAAACATATATGCATAGCAGCTTGCAGCCATTGTTGTGGCAGGTAATTCGGGTGCTGTGGTAAGACTTGAACAATCCATAAACATTGAAGCGTAGCAAGCGTAAACAATAGTCGTAGCCGGTAGTTTTGGAGCTTCTGTCAGACTTTGGCAATACAAAAACATACCGCCATAGCAGCCTTTAGCCAGTGCGGTTGCAGGTAGCTCTGGAGCAACTTCTAGATCTTGGCAGTAATAAAACATTTCTTCATAACATTGTTCGCCAAGTTCAGTTGCAGGCAGCTCAGGAGGTGTGGTTATTGATGTATATGAGAACAGTCGCAGAAAACAATAGTCCGGGACGCTTTTCCTTTTGCAACTTGGGTCAATTAATGACATGATATTACCACTGGCTGCAACTTTATTGACGGTATAAAAACGAACCCCAATATCCCAAAGCTGTATATTTATATCTTTTTTTGTGTTTAAACCTGAAGGATTATCACCTCTAAAATAAACTTTATCGCCTTTGTTTTCCAATACTATTCTGGTTTCATCGATTTTAAGTTCATGCCAATGCATTTTATCGTAACTGTATTCAAAATCAAGATTTGCATAACTTGCACTCACTTCATTCAACCAAATAATCTCTATCTTGGCCCAGTCATCTACAGCGGTAAAGCATAGAGGACTACAATTAGTGAAACTACTACCAGAACCATCGCTGATGTCGTTTTTCTTGCAACCTATAATGGTTGCCAATAATAATGATAGGATAATGATTAGCGACTTTTTCATAATACTAAACTTTATATTTCTTCAATTATTTCCTCAAAACTCCTTTCATCCTCATTGCAATTCATCTTTTCCTGCTTGATGCGCGACTTGCGGCGGGCGTAGGATGCCGTCTGCGTGTTCATCAATATCGCGATGACCTGGTTGCTCATTCCCAAGCGCGTCAGACTGCAAATCTTCAAATCTTCTTTTGTCAATGAAGGATATTTTGCTATGAGTTTATTGTTCAAATCGTTGTAAATCAGATTGATAAGATTCATAAAATCGTCCCACGAGTCGTCGTCGATCTGGAAATCCAAAGTGCTCGCAGTAATCTGTTCCGTCAAGGCAAGGGCAGTGACGTAGACCTTGTTTTTCTTTAATGCAGCCTCAAACTGGTTCTTGGTCTTCTCGGATTCTATCTGAGCTCTCAAAGATCTCTGACGGAACAGAAGAACCATGATAATCAACGCTATTGCGAGCAATCCGAGTACTCCCAAAAGATAGCCAAGCCTCACTTTCTGTTTCTCTTTCAAAGCACTTTCCTGCATCTTTAGGTCATTCTCGCTCTTGATGCGTTGCATCTCCTCGCTGCGGTGCTGATGGTCAGCCTCAATCATGTTTTTATTGTAAAGCTCATGATATTCAAGGGCTTTCTGATAGTCGCCATTCAGCTGGCTTATCAGATAAAGCGCATCATACGCCGACATCCTCGCGCCAGCCTTGTCGCTCTTGGCAGCTTCTTCAAGATGCATTATAGCGTTTTCGTCATCTTCAAGATAATAATATGCCATGCCAAGCAACAGATGGCATTGGTCGGTATCAGCGCCACCCGCAAGTGCCTGGTTTACAAAGGTTATGACTTTGTCAAAACTCTCATTTGTCATGTAGATATCTCTCGATAAATCCAGATATAAATCTGCAATGAAAGCATTGTCTTTCAATGATTTTGCAATTATCAGAGCCTCATTATAATAATACTCGGCATCGTCGAGATTGTTCAGCGAAGCGGCGGCTCGACCTGCGTTCCGATACGCCTTCATCAGATATTCCGATTTTCCGAGCTCACGGAATAGGGCAGAGGCATCGAGATGAAGCTCCAGCGCCTCCTCGAAGAGTCCCTGCAGCCAATAAATCTCACCAAGACGATCTTCGGTCTCTGCTTTTATTTCCTTGGTCTCAACATCGTCGGCATCGCAGCGGTCGATAGCCACGAGTGCCGCTCCAAAAGCCTTGGCTGCCTCCTCGTTTTGCTTTGCCTCGCGCAGCTCCACACCTTTATTATATAAAGCACGCGCCTCGTCATGATGCGATACCTGTCTGCAAGCGACAAGTGCCGTCATCAAAACGAGGAGCGCGATTGTGATATATCTTTTAAATGGTCGCATTGTCATTTTTTGTTTTGACAATGCAAAGATATAGCAAAAATTTTTATGAAAAACAAATTGTCAAGTCAAAAACACGTCTTGCCTATCGTTTATCTATCATCGAAAATTTTAAAATAATGATAATCAATACAATAAAAATGTCTTTGACTATTACTTGTCTATCATTACTTGATCCAATAAACGTAATTATCTTTGCGAGGTCTTGCCACTGGGTAGTCGCCTTTTACGTAGCCGAGGATGCAGTTTCCTATTCCGACGTATTTCGTGTCGTCGATGCCGAGGTCACGTAAAATGGCTTTTCCTTCTTCAGTCTCGAACACCTCTTTTGCGCGGTGGATCCAGCATGAGCCGAGTCCTTTGGCGTGGGCTGCGTTCAAGAGGTTGCCCATCACCAGCGAGCCGTCTTCTTTCCAAGTGAATGCTGCTGTTGTGTCAGCCAAAACAACCAATACCACTGGAGCACCGTAGAACGGGTCCATGTCGTTGTCTTTGCCAAACACGGCGGCGTTGAGCTTGCTCATTCTGTCGCGCACCTCACGGTTTGTCACGGCGATGATGATAGGGGCCTGTTTGTTCATTCCTGTCGGGGCGTAAGTGCCGGCCTTGCAGATTTCTTCAATCACCTCCATCGGAGGCACTTCGTCGGTGTAGCTGCGCACGCTGCGGCGCGTCAGCAGGTCTTCCATTGTTGTATTCATGACTGTCTCGTTTGTTTTTTCACATTTGTTGCAGCAGCTGCTGAAAATAAGCATGGCTGCAGCGATAATAAGCAATAGTTTTTTCATTTTTGATAAGTTTTAGGGTACAAAGATACAAAATCTTCGTAACTTTGCACCGTTTTTAAAAAAATAATGTCAATTTCGATTTTTCATATTTTAGGACTTGTTTTGGCGGTCGCACTAATCGAAGTCGTTGGAATTCTTTCTGTTAGAAAGGTGAAAAACGCCAGCGATTTCCATACGAGTGGTGGCAAAGCCGGCACCTGGGTCGTAACTGGCGCAATCATCGGCACTTTGGTGGGCGGACAATCGACTGTCGGAACCGCACAGCTGGCTTTCAGCTTCGGCATCTCGGCGTGGTGGTTCACGATGGGTATGGCACTCGGATGTGTCGCATTGTCAATAGGTTACGTAATTCCATTGAGGCATAGCGGAAGTACCACATTGCTCGAGATAGTCCGCAAGGAATATGGTCGCAAAGCCGAGATGACTGGCTCGGTGTTGTGCTCCTTCGGCATGATAATCAGCATCATAGCTCAAGTTTTGTCGGCGTCAGCCTTGCTGATGACGCTGTTCAATATTCCATTTTGGGCTTGCGCCATCCTATCCGCAATAATAATGACACTTTACGTGGTCTTCGGCGGACTCTGGAGCGCTGGCATCGGCGGCGTAGTGAAAATAATCCTTTTGTGTCTCTCGGCTTTGGCTGCCGGAGCGATAGTTCTGGTGTTTTCAAAAGGCTACTCCGGCTTAATCGATTCTGTTAGAAATATCTTGTTAAACACTGATATTCAATCTGTTAGCGGATTTGAAAACGTTCACGACGTTAATATGCGCTATCAATATCCGTTTGCGAGAGGCATCTCCAAAGATGTCGGTTCGTGTCTATCGGTGATTCTCGGCGTTCTCTCGACTCAGACCTACGCCCAGGCTATTTGGTCAGGAAAGAGTGACAGCGTGGCTCGCAAAGGTGCCATGATATCGGCTTTGATTTCAATTCCAATCGGCTTCGCCTGCGTGATGGTCGGTATGTATATGCGTGCTCATTACATCACCGTTGATGAGCTTAACTCATTGATTGCCATTGGAAAAGATATTCCGGAAGGCATGGGCGTGATGACTAGCTCGGCACAGGCATTCCCGATGTTTGTTACAAATCACATGCCGAAGTTCATTGGCGGACTGGTTCTCGGCACCTTATTAATAACTATCATCATCGGAGGCTCGGGATTAACCCTTGGTGCTTCGACAATCTTGGTGAAAGATGTGGTCAAGCCGAAAAACACTCTGAAAGTATCGCGTTACATCATTGTCGGTTTGCAGCTGATGGCGATTATAATAGCTGCTTCATTCTCAGGGAGTTACATCAATGATTTGGGCTTCCTCTCAATGGGCTTGCGCACCACTGCCACCTTCGTTCCTTTGACGTTGGCGCTGTTTTTCCCTGGCAGATTCAAGCCAAAATGGGTGTTTTTCTCAATTATTTTCGGAACAGCTTGCCTTATATTCGCAGAATTAGTATCTTTGCCTGTCGATTCAATCTATGTGGGATTGCTCGGCTCGTTAGTTTGCTGTTTGATTGGTATGAAAAAATCCTAATCTCGTTTCAGTTTTTCAACAATTTCATTGATTCTTGTCAGTTGCTCAGGGATGTTGATGTGCTGTGGGCAGTGCGACACGCATTGGTTGCAACCGATGCAGTGCTCTACTTGCCTGTCAGCCTCGAGAGCGCGAGCGTAACCGATAAGGAAACGACGGCGCATCTCCCTGTAATCCTTTGACTGTGAATCCTCTACGATGCTTCCCTCGTTGACACACTTGTTGTAGAAACTGAAGTTCGTCGGGATATCGATGCCATAAGGACATGGCATGCAGTATTGGCACGAAGTGCAAGGAATTATTGGATATTGCAGATATTTGTTGGCGATGTCCATCAATAACTTTAGCTCGTCGTCAGTACATGGCACCAATGGACAATAAGTCCTTAGATTATCTTGCAGATGCTCCATGTATGTCATGCCGCTCAAGACAGTTAAAACGTTAGGGTAGGTGCCAACGAAACGGAATGCCCACGATGCCACGCTGTTTTGTGGAGCGTGCTGCTTCAACGTATTCGCCAGAATATCAGGGAGTTTCGACAAACGTCCGCCTAACAATGGCTCCATGATGACAGCGGGAATGTTCAAATCTGTCAATCTCTTGTAGAGATAATCGGCGTTGACATTTGCCTTGCTGAGGTCGTGTGCATGCTCCCAATCCACATAATTCATCTCAATCTGAACAAAGTCCCAATGGTATTTGTTGTGGTTGTCGAGTAGCCACTCGATGACACGCTGGTCGCCGTGGAACGAGAATCCCAGGTTGCGGATGCGGCCTGCCTTGCGTTCTTCCTGCACAAAGTCGATGATGCCGTTTTCAATGTAACGTTTCTGGAAGGTGTCCCAGCCGCTCAAGTCCTTGCTGCCGTTGCCAACCGAATGCAACAGATAGTAGTCGAAGTAGTTTGTCTGCAGTTTCTCGAACGAGTCGTGGTACATCTTTATCGATGCCTCGCGGCTCCAGAACTGCGGCGCGAAATTCGACAGCTTTGTGGCGAGATAATACTTCTCGCGAGGATAGCGGCTCAACGCTATGCCGGTGGCAACTTCAGAGTTTCCGCGGCAATAAACCGGCGACGTGTCATAGTAGTTCACTCCGTGGTCCATGGCGTAATCCACCAGTTTGTTCACCATCTCCTGGTCGATGACATCGTCTTTAAACGGCAGTCGCATCATGCCATAGCCCAAAATCGACACATGGTCGTTGGTGTTGTGGTTGATGCGGTAAGTCATCTTGTCCTTCGGGATGTCGCCGACAGAATATGTTGTCTCTTTTTCATAATTCTCTGATTTGCAGCCAGTTAATGCCACAGCTGACACTGCTGTAGCGGCTCCGACCACTTTCAAGAAATCTTTGCGTGATATATTGTTTTCCATTTTACACCTCCTTGTGAATTAAATTGCCCTCGACAAATATTGCCGAGAACGGTCTTGCCGGACATACATGTTCGCAGGCACCGCATCCGATGCATTTCTCAGTGTTTATTGACGGTATCATCGGTGATGTGGCGTCTTCTGGGTCGTAAGGCATCATGGTGATGGCACCCGACGGACAATGTTTAGCACAGTTGCCGCATGATACTCCGTCGCGCAACGGCACGCAGTTTTGTCCGACCCACACTGCATGTCCGATTTGGATGGCGGTCTTCTCTTCGCGTGTTATTTTGTGGATGGCGCCAGCAGGGCAGACCTCCGAGCATTTGGTGCATTCCGGACGGCAATAACCACGCTCGTACGACATCTCAGGCTGCATGAAAGTATCAAGATTTGATGAAGCTCGAAGCACGTCGTTAGGGCAGACCTGCACGCACAGTTGGCAGCCTGTACAACGTGAGCTGAAGTTGTCGAGACTTACCGAACCGGCAGGTTTTATTGGAGTTTCGCGCTTTGGCGCTTTCTTTTTTTCGATGGTGGCCAGACCTCCGTCAACAACCTTTTCCTGAGCTTTTAGTGTTGATGCAGCTGCTAAAGTTGCGACAGTGGTGATGAAAGTCTTTCTTGATGTTTTACCTTCATCGCTGATAGTTCTAGGTTCTTCAGTGACTTTGAAATATTTGAAATAACCATATTTCATTGCTCCTTTTTTGCATTTGCTGATGCAGTTGAAGCAGGTCACGCATTTCGAGTAATCGATCTCGTGTTTTTTTGAGTCGATGGCCGAGCAACGGCAGTTTTTCTCGCACACACCGCAGCTTACGCATTTTTCCTCGTCGAAATGAGGCTTGAAAATGGCGAATTTTGACAAGCAACCCAAGACAGCTCCAACTGGACATATGTTATTGCAGTACCAACGTCCGTTCACTAATGCTAAGACAGTGATAGTCAATAAGTAAGCTATTGCGATAATAAATATCGGCAAACTCTTGATATAAACATCGACATGATAGAATGCGTAGCTGTCCCAACGCTCTGCAAAATATGCTAATACATTGTTAATCAAGCGATAAACAGGGGCGAAGAGGTTCGATGCAAAACGTCCGAAGATGCTGTATGGCTCAATGAAAATCGCGACGCCAGTGAATCCGAAGACAATCAGCAAAAAGAAAATCAAGCCAATGCAATAACTGTATTTCTTGCGTCTTTTGAAACTGTAGCGGTTCTTTTTGCGTTTCTCGGCAAGGTGTGCGATGCCGTCCTGATAGATTCCGAGAGGGCAGATGACAGAGCAATAGATACGACCGAATAGCGCGGTAATTATAACTATTCCGATGATAACCACAATGCTCGAAGCCAGCATCGCCGGAACGAATTGTAGCTTCGCCATCCAGCCGAACCAGGCGTGGAGAGTGCCTGTGAAGTCTAGAAACAACAGCGTAATCAGCGTGAAGCAGATGATCGCCAGGGTGATACGTAGTTTTCTTAACATAATTTATTTATTAGGTTTGTTAATCATTTCCATGAATTCTTCTTCTGTCAACATCTTGATTCCCAACGACTCCGCCTTCTTCCGTTTCTCAGGCCCCATCTTGTCGCCAGCTATCACGAAATCAGTTTTCGATGATATTGAACTTGCGTTTTTACCGCCCAACTCCTCGATTTTTTGCTTGATTCCGTCGCGCGAGAAGTTGACAAAAACGCCGCTCACAACAATGGTCTTGCCTGCAAGCACTTGGTTTTCAGACGTTGTGGCTTTCTTTTCTTGCGAAAATTGTAATCCAAAAGCCTTTAATCTGTTGATAATCTCAATGTTACGCTCATCGTCGAAAAAGTCTCTGACGCTTTGCGCAATGGTCGGACCGATGGTATTGATGGCTGTCAAATCCTCTAACGACGCATTGATAATGTTGTCGATATTTCCCATCTCGCTCGCCAGAATCTTAGCCGTTGTTTCACCTATCTCTCTGATTCCCAATGCGTAAAGCACTCTTGCAAATGGCACTTCGCGTGATTTTATAAGCGAATTCAATATGTTGTTGACGGTCTTTTCCTTAAACGACACTTTCCTTGTCACCGTTTCCGGGAAAAGGCTCGACTCGTCGATGAATGTCTCCACTTTTTCCAAGCCGTAAAGCTGGTCGTAGGTGAGGTCGTATAGGTCAGCGTAGTTGTTAATCAAGTGATTGTCAAAGATTACCTCGACTTTGCCTTCACCGAGACTCTCTATATTCATCGCTTTGCGGCTGATGAAATGCTCAATTCTGCCTTTGATTTGTGGCGGGCATCCCATGCTGTTGGGGCAGTACCATGCCGTTTCGCCTTCTTTTTGTGTCAAAACGGTGCCGCATTCAGGGCATTTTGTGATGAATTCAACCGGTTTGCTGTCGATTTTACGTTTCTCGAGGTCTATTCCGACGATTTTTGGGATGATTTCGCCGCCTTTTTCAACTTTGACGATGTCGTCGTAATGCAAATCCAATTGCTTGATGAAATCGGCGTTGTTTAAGGTCGCTCTTTTTACTGTCGTTCCTGCCAGAAGCACAGGCTCAAGGTTGGCGACTGGCGTGATGGTGCCGTGTCGTCCCACTTGAAAATCAACACTTAAGAGTTTCGTTCGCACCTGTTCGGCTTTGAATTTGTATGCGATAGCCCAACGTGGCGACTTCGCGGTCATGCCAAGTTCCTCGCGTTGAGAAAAACTGTTGACTTTTATAACTATTCCGTCGATGTCGAACGGCAGGTTCTTGCGTTTTTCGTCCCAATAGTTGATAAAATCCTCAATCTCGTCGATGTTGCGGCACACTTTCATGTGCTGAGAGATGTTGAATCCCCATTCTTTTGCTGCCATAAGACTCTGATAATGAGTCTGATACGGCAGGTTGTCCATCATCACGTAGTAGCAGAAGTTGTCGAGCCGCCGGCTGGCTGCTTCTTTTGAATCCTGCAATTTAATTGTGCCTGCGGTGGCATTTCTGCAGTTGGCAAACAATGGCAGTCCCAGCTCGTCGCGTTCGGCGTTGACTTTGTTGAAGCTGTCGTGTGGCATGATGACTTCGCCACGCATCTCGAGGAAATCTGGGAAGTCGCCGCGGAGTTTCAGAGGTACCGAGTGAATGGTCTTGATGTTTGCAGTCACTTCATCGCCTTGCGTGCCGTCGCCACGTGTCAAAGCGCGAACCAAAATGCCGTGTTCATATGTCAAACTGATGGAGACGCCGTCGAATTTCAGCTCGCAGACGAATTCAACAGGTTCTTCTATGGTCTTCTCGATGCGTTTTATGAAGTCGATGATTTCGTCACGGTTATACGAGTTGGCGAGCGAAAGCATTGGGTATCTGTGCTTTACGGTAGGAAACTCCTTAGTGATGTCGCCGCCGACGCGTTGCGTCGGCGAGCTTGGCAACGCCAGTTCCGGAAACTCCTTCTCAAGCGCAATAAGCTCGTTCATCAGCATGTCGAAATCGTAGTCGCTGATGCTCGGCTGCGCTAAAACATAATACTTATAGTTGTGATTATCAATCGTTTCGCTCAGTTCCGCAATCCGTTTTCTCGCCTCGTCTTTTGTCATAACAGTTTAAAAATAAAAATATGAACCGACTAATAAAATCGTGTTAATCAACGCAAAAACCGAATAACAAGTCCAGATTGGCCATTTCCGCTTCGTCCAAAACTCCGATTTCTTGTAATATTCTTTCCATCCGACATATCCAACGATAATATAGGTCGGGATAATGGTCAACAAAACATCCAAAGTGTACATGCCTGCAAAGATGGAGTAAACGATTGACAATGCCGCTGGTAAAAACAATAGCATATATTTGCGACATGCGCTAAAGAATCCGAAAAGCAACATCAATGACAACGGAATGACCATTAACACAAGTATGATTAAACCAGTTTCAAAAATATTTGCATACAAAATATATTGGTTCAATGAGAAATAATCGCTGATATTGCCAAATAATGCTGCCATTTCGACGAATGGACGATGATATATTATAAGGTCGATGATGGTTTGCGTCAAACCGATAGCGACTATGTAGCCAATCAATATCATTAGTGCGCCTTTCCAGTTTTTCAAGATGAAAAGGGTAATCAGGACACCTATATAATATATAAGGCTTAGGTGACTCACCGCGAAACCGAGTCCTAAACAGAATCCCGCAATGATGAATGTTGTTCGGTGAAATTTGTCTATCTCATTGTTTTTCAATAAATTATCTTGTTTTATAATAAGAAGTGTACCATATAGCAAGAATGGCAAACTGACAATTTGTGGTACAGGATGCACGCTCAGATAAGGGAGCGCCCAGAAACATGACAGCAATAACGCAATTTCCAACGCCGTTGTTTTGTCGGCGATAATTTTTGTTATTCTGTATGATAACGTGATGATTAACAATGAGAAAGCTCCAAGAATAAGTCTGGAAATATAGACAATCCAAGGGTTGGCTAACCAAGATTCGGGAATTGGGTAATAATTAAAACTTTCTGCACCGTCAGTGAAAAATACTGCCAGCAATCGCAAAACTATCGCGAGAAGCAATATGTACATCAGTGGGTGCTTTATGCTGAAAAAAAGCAGTTTCTCCTTCATAATCAATTATTTATATGTGCATTCATAAATGTCTTTGTTGTTTATTTCGTTGTAGTAAGCCTGTGTGTCGCGGCAGTCACTTCTGGAATAAACGCCATAAACAATACCCTCGGAGCCGTCTTGGAGGTTCTTGCAATAACAGTTGCGCTCGCATGACGCGAAAATCATTGCAACTATTGATAAAACCAAAAAAATCACTAAAATTCTTTTCATAATTGAAATGATTAACTTGCAAAGATAACAATTTTTTTTGAAACTTTTGTAATTATTTTTAAAATAAATTTGGCGAAAACATGTCGCGTTTCTCAAAAAAATGCTTAATTTCGCATAATCAATTTGTGAAAATAAAAAATATCATCATATGAAGAGAAAATTTTCTATATTGCTGAGTATCATGCTGTTATCGCTTTTTGCGAAAGCGCAGAATATTGAAATCAAAGACTGGTGGAACGATTTGACGGTGTTTCAAGTCAACAAAATGCCACCTCGAGTCAATGTGATGCCGTCACCGGAAGAGGATTACTCATTGAATCTTAACGGCGACTGGAAATTCAACTACAGCAAGCTCCCTGATGAAAAAATCGAAGGTTTCTACAACTCTGATTTTGATGCTAATAGCTGGCCTACGATACCTGTTCCGGGCAACTGGGAGATGAATGGCTATGGCGAGCCAGTGTATGTCAACGTCGCCAACGAATTCAAATCAAATCCGCCATATGCACCAACTACCTATAACCCTGTCGGACGCTACATTACAGAGATAAAAGTGCCGCACAACTGGGCGGGACGCAACGTGTATATCAACATCGGCGCTGTGAAATCGGCAATGTATCTTTGGATTAACGGAAATTATGTGGGCTATTCGGAGGATTCCAAGACACCTGCTGAGTTCGACATTACACCTTATATTAATTATGAGGGACGAAACATGCTCGCAATGGAAGTGTATCGCTTTTGCGACGGCTCATATCTCGAGGCTCAGGACTATTGGCGTATGAGCGGCATAACCCGCGACGTCGTAATCTATTCAACACCAAAGCTTAACATCTTCGACTACTATGTAAAAGCAGGCCTCGACAGCCATTATGAACACGGAGTTTTCGAGATGACAGCCGACATCAACTTCGACCCGAAAAAAATTCCGAGCCAGTTTGACGTGGAAGTCGAGATTACAGGCAACGATAAAAACGGCAACAGTATTAAAAAGACTTTTGTCAAGAATTTGCGCAAAAAAGACCTTAAGAAATTCAAAGACAAGAAGTTATATACCGTGAAATTTGACAAGGCGATAATCCAGAACGTCAAACCTTGGTCGGCGGAGCATCCGAATCTTTATAGCATGACGATAAAGATTAAAGATAAGAAAGGCGTTGCTATTGAAGTGATAAAGACATGTATCGGCTTCCGGACGGTGGAGATTAAGGACGGGCTTCTGATGGTGAACGGCAAAGCCATTATGATGAAGGGCGTGAACCGTCACGAACATAGCGGATTTACTGGACAATACGTCGATCGCAAGACGATGGAGGAGGATATCAGGATAATGCTTGAAAACAACATCAACACAGTTCGCACGAGCCATTATCCCGACGACCCTTATTGGTACGATTTATGCGACAGATACGGCATTTACGTCATCGACGAGGCTAACAATGAGTCGCATCCGCAGGGTTATGAGGAGAACAGCCTCGCCAAGAAAGACGAGTGGAAAGAGGTGTTCCTTTACAGATGCCGCAACATGGTCGAGCGCGACAAGAACCATCCGTCAATCATCGTGTGGTCAGTTGGAAACGAGTGCGGAAACGGCGTCTGCACCAAATATTGCTACGACTGGATGAAGAAACGCGACACGCGTCCTGTCATCTGCGAGCGCGCCATCTATGACGACAACACCGACTACATCGGACTGATGTACGCCAGCGTCGATTATCTGACAAAGTTCGCCGAAGAGCATCTCGACAAGAAAAACCGCCCGTTTATCATGGTTGAATACTGCCACGCCATGGGCAACAGCGTCGGCGGACTGCAGGATTACATGGATGTTTTCGAGAAATATCCGCAGCTCCAGGGCGGTTGCATCTGGGATTTTGTCGATCAGTCAATCGTCAGATACGACGAGAAAATGAAGACAGAATGGTATGCCGCCGGCGGTGACCTCGGTAGTATTCAGGACTGCGGAAATGACGATAGTTTCTGCGTTAACGGATTGATTACCAGCGACAGAAAGCCGCATCGACACATGGCTGAAGTGAAAAAGTGCTATCAAAATATCAGCGTGACAGCAGTTGATGTGGAACGTGGAGTTTTTAAGATTGATAACAAATTCATTTTCACCGACTTAAGCGATTTTGACTGTACTTACGAGATATTCTCCAACGATACAAAACTCGTTGAAGGCAAAGTCGCGCTGAATTGCGCTCCGGGCGAGTCGCAGATTGTAAATATCCACATTCCTGACCCGTTCAAAGCCGATGATTTCCTGCCTGTGCCGTCAAATCAGGAGTATTTCATCAATTTCTCATTTAAAATCAAGAAAACGCACGTCGTTTTGCCTATCGGAACAGAAATTGCTTATGAGCAGATTCCATTGAGTATCAGGAAGAAAGACCCTGTGAAGGTGGCAAAAGCGCCTAAACTTGACGTTAAGAACAACAACGAGGTTATTTTGTTGAGTAACAAGGACTTCAGCTTCAAAATCGACAAAAAAGAAGGTGTCCCGACATCATTTATATATAAAGGAGAAGAGCTCCTTGAAGGCGCGATGCATCCTAATTTCTGGCGCGCCCCTACACTCAACGACGACGTCGATTGGAACGGAAGGAGAGTGTGGGCTGCGACTGGTCTCGACAGCCTCGCCATTGGCAAGAAATCGTTCAGTGTCAATAGGATAGATGCCGGAAAAGTGAAAGTCACGGTTGAGCTGGAGTTTTTGAATCAAAAAGGTGAATTGGTGTTGAAAACCAATCAGTTATATGAAGTTAACGGCTTCGGCGATGTGGTTGTGACCATGAAGGTGACTCCAACCGACAAAGTCGTGACTTTCCCGAAAATCGGCACGCAGCTCGTAATGCCGTTCGATTACAACAGAGTGAAATATTTTGGCAAAGACACCGAGAATTATCCCGACAGAAACTCATCCGGCAGGGTGGGAGTGTATAGCCGCAACGCCTCCGATTTCTTCGAGATGCATGAGGAGCCGCAGGAAAGCGGCAACCGCACCGATGTGAGATGGTTCGCCGTCACCAACGCATACGGCGACGGCCTCTTCGTGAGCGGCAAGGAATACCTCAACTTCAGCATTTACTGCTATTCCGACGCTGATCTAACGAAGGCTGAACGTATCAATCAGATAATGCCTGCGACATGTTGGACTGTGAATATCGACTACAAACAGGCACCTCTCGGCACAGCGACATGCGGCCCAGGCGCTCTAGATAAGTATCTGATTAAGAAAGATATATACGAATACACATTCCGTCTGCGTCCGTTCAAAAATGTTGAGACGACACCAGAACAGCTGTATCAGCAGGATGTTTATTGATTTAGATTAAAAGATTAAAAATTTAAAGAATAGTATTATGTTTAAAGGTCATCCAAAAGGTTTATATGCGCTTGCTTTGGCTAATACTGGCGAGCGTTTCGGCTACTACACCATGCTTGCGATATTTGTGTTGTTTCTGCAGGCGAAATTCGGTTTAACCGCAAAAGCGGCAGGTCAGTATTATGGCATTTTCCTTGCTGCGGTTTATTTCATGCCTATCCTTGGCGGTTATATCGCCGACAAGTTCTGGGGCTTCGGCAAGACCGTCGTCACAGGTATCTTGGTGATGTTTGCAGGTTATCTCCTGCTGTTTACTCAGAAAGATGCTGCTGGCGGCACAGCTTTCACCATGATGATCATCGCCTTGCTCTGCATCGCTGTCGGAACGGGACTTTTCAAGGGCAACCTGCAAGTTATGGTGGGCAACCTTTACGATGACGCTAAATACGCTGCGAAACGTGACGGTGGCTTCAGCCTCTTTTACATGGCAATCAACATCGGCTCGATGTTCGCCCCGACTACAGCGACGGCTGTGACAAATATGTTTTTGAGCAAGAGTGGCTTTACCTATGATGCCAACATACCTTCGCTGGCACATCAGTTTCTCGACGGCACCATCACTGGCGACGGAGCGGCACGTCTGGAGACATTGGCGGCGGCACAAAGCAGTTTCGGCGGCGATATGACAGCTTTCTGTCAGAACTATATCGACTCATTGTCAGTGGCTTACAGCTACGGATTCGGCATCGCTTGTATCTCGCTGATACTCTCCATCGCGATATATTTCGGTTTCCATAAATCGTTTAAACACGTTGATGTCCGCAAGGGTGTAAAGACCGTTCAAGAGGAGAAAGTGGTGGAACTCACACCAAAGCAGACCAAGGACCGCGTGATTGCCTTGTGCTTGGTTTTTGCCGTCGTTATCTTCTTCTGGATGGCGTTCCAGCAGGCCGGTCTCACGCTGACATATTTCGCCCGCGACTACACAGCATCGGTGGCTACAGGATGGACCCGAATAGGCTTCGACGTGTTCACCTTGGCAATGATAGCAATTGGAGTTTATGCCTTGTTTGGAGTGTTCCAAAGCGACACTAAAAAAGGAAGACTTTTGTCAGGATTGTTGCTGGCGGCGTGCGTGGCAGGAGTGTGGTACAAAGCTGCTAATATCGAAGACCAGGTCAATCTGCTTCCGCAGATTTTCCAACATTTCAACCCGTTCTTTGTTGTGGCGTTGACACCAGTATCTATGGCGTTGTTCAGCGCTCTCGCGAAGAAAGGCAAAGAGCCGTCAGCACCTCGAAAGATAGCCTTGGGAATGCTCGTGGCGGCGCTGGGTTACTGTGTGATGGCTGCGGCATCAGTGGGGCTGCCTTCACCGAAAGAACTTACTGAGACAGGTGGCGTGAGCAGCGTGTTGGTGTCGCCTAACTGGCTGATATCCACTTATTTAGTGCTTACGTTCGGTGAGTTGCTCCTCAGCCCGATGGGTATCTCGTTCGTGTCGAAAGTGGCACCTCCGAAGCTCAAAGGTTTGATGATGGGCATGTGGTTCGGAGCCACAGCAATAGGTAATTATCTCACTTCAGTGATAAGCAATATATGGAACACCGGACTCTCGCTGGTGATGATTTGGGGCGTCCTAATCATCCTTTGCGTAATCTCCGCAATATTCATGTTCTCCATGATGAAACGACTAGAAAATGCTACATCTGAGTGCTAAAATAAATCCCGCCAGGTTTCCTGGCGGGATTTATTTTAACTCCAAACTCCAATCTATTTCTCGTTTCTTTCCTTTACAATCTCCTCCTGCTTGTCTTTCGGCATTGGAGCGTAGTTGTTGAATTCCATCGAGTAGTTGGCACGTCCTGAAGAGATGTTTCTCAATGCTGTGGCGTAGCCAAACATCTCCATCAACGGCACGAAGGCATCGAGTTTCTGTGAGCCTTTACGGAAACGGCGCATCGCCTCGATACGTCCACGGCGTTTGTTGAGGTCGCCGGTAACATTGCCTATATAATCGTCTGGTGTGTTGACTTCCACTTTCATCATTGGCTCGAGCAACACCGGATTGGCTTTCATAAATGCCTGCTTGAAACACATCTGCGCGCAGAGCTGGAACGCCATGTCGCTAGAATCGACAGGGTGGGAACTACCGTCAACGAGAACACATTTCACATCAACGACAGGGTAGCCTGCATATGGACCTTTGTTCATAGCAGCCTGCAAGCCTTTTTCAACCGATGGGATAAACTCCTTCGGGATGACACCTCCCTTGGTGATATCGACAAACTCGAAGCCCTTGCCTGGGTTAGGCTCGAAACGGATGACGGTGTGCGCAAATTGTCCCTTGCCGCCAGTCTGTTTCACAAAGCGGTAGTTGCACTCGAATGGCGCAGTGATGGTCTCACGGAACGATACCGACGGCGCACCTACTGTCACAGGCACCTTGAACTCGTCTTTCAATCGGTCAACGATAATCTCGAGATGCAGCTCGCCCATGCCGGCGATGATGGTCTCTTCGGTTTCCTCGTCGAAATGAGCGCGGAAAGAAGGGTCTTCGTTGCATAATTTCGCCAGCGCCTCGCCGAGTTTGTTGCGGTTTTTCTTGTCTTCGAGGTTCACTTTCATCTCGATAACCGCTGGCGGGATGTGTATGTTTTCAAGTAGGAGAGGAGAGTTCTCGTCGCATAAAGTGTCGCCTGTACGAGTTATCTTCATTCCCACGAGAGCCACTATTTCGCCTGCTGATGCCTCCTGAATCTCTTCGCGTTCCTTTGCTTTGATACGGAAGATACGTCCTATGCGCTCGCTCTTTCCTTTGTTGGTGTTATATACGCTCATTCCGTTGGTTAGCTTGCCGCTGAACACACGGATGAATGTTTGCTGGCCAACATATGGGTCGTTGATGAGCTTGAATGCCAAAGCAGCAAACGGCTCGCTCTCGATAGGGTTGCGCTGGCATGTCTTCTCCTCGTCGTAAGGGTCGTGCGCGATGATGGCGCCGAGGTCCTTCGGTGATGGGAGGTAGTCAACAATGGCGTCGAGCAACAGCTGGATACCTTTGTTTTTGTATGCCGAGCCGCACAAAACAGGCACCATCATAAGTTTGATGGTGGCTTTGCGGATGGCTGCTTTCAACAAGTCAGTCGGGATTTCTTCTTCGGCGAGGTAAAGCTCAGCGATGTCGTCGTCGAAATCGGCGACGTGCTCGATGAGGTTTTGGCGTGCGGCCTGAGCTTGAGTCATCATCTCGGCTGGAATCGGTCCCACGATACGATCTTTCTCCTTGAAAATCACGGAGTTCATATTCACGAGGTCGATCATGCCCTCGAATGTGTTTTCAACTCCAATAGGCAGATGCAGAGGCACTGCATTGGCACCTAAATATTTATTCATCTGGTTCACGACCTCGTTGAAGTCGGCGCCAGTGCGGTCCATCTTGTTTACGAAAGCTATACGTGGCACACGGTATTTGTCGGCCTGGTTCCACACCGTCTCACTCTGTGGCTGGACACCGCCAACAGCACAAAACACTGCCACCATGCCGTCGATAACGCGTAATGAGCGTTCCACTTCGACAGTGAAATCGACGTGGCCGGGAGTGTCAATCAAGTTGATCTGATAGTCGTTCCAGTGGGCTGTGATAGCCGCCGAAGCGATGGTGATGCCGCGCTCCTGCTCCTGTTTCATGAAGTCCATGGTCGCCTGACCGTCGTGTGTCTCACCAAGTTTGCGGTTGACGCCAGTGAAGAACAAAATACGTTCCGAAACAGTCGTTTTACCTGCATCGATATGCGCCGCGATACCGATATTTCTAAGCTTTGAAATATTCTGACTCATATAATCCTGTTTTGCTATTGTGGAATAATCTGCAAAATTACAAATTATTTTGGATAAGCTGGTCGTTTTTTCAAAAAAAGTGAGACGCCACTGGCATGGCGTCTCTTCAAATAATATATAACCAACTTAAAAACTATTATGCTTTCTTGCGTGTCAGAGCGTAACCTGCTCCTAATGTTGCCATTATCAATAAACCGCTGCCAAGTGGGGCACTCTCGTTGTTTGTTGACCCGATTGGACTCGTCGGCATTGCCGGCGCACCATCCGCTGAAAATCTATCGCCTGACATTTCGTTACAGCCGAAAAATCCGTCACGTTGTGCGCTGGCGCCGACACACATTGAAAATATTATTGTAATGGTTAATATCAACTTTTTCATTTTGTTTTCCCTTTCTTAATTATTTAATGACAATTTTTTGAGTTTTGACTTCGTTTGCAAGCATTCTGAACACATAAACACCGCTCTGTAATGACGTTGTATTTATTGTCTCCATTCCGTTGACCATGGTGCTCATCACCATTCTTCCAGTGACATCGAACACCTGCAACTCACCAGCACCATCCACAATGACATCGTTGCCGTTCTGCCATGCAAAAACGTTATCGACGGCCTCTTTTTCAGCGCTATAGCTAAACTTCACTATAAAACGCTCGGCTTTGTCATTGACTGTGCTTGCAAAAGTATATTCATTATCAATGAGCATGTCAACATCAGCACCAGTCATTCTGTCGATGAGGTGGAGATAGTCAAAACTGCCATTGGCATTAAAATTCAAGGTATATCTGCTCATAGCCTTTGTCTCGAAGCAGAGGCTAATGCTCTCAATGTCGTCGCTAATGTTAGCTGATGCCATGTCGTTGCCGTCGTGTCTGAGGTAAAGCATCGGGGCCTCGCCATTGAAATGAGGCATCTTGTTGAAGCTCTCGCCATCTTTGAACTCGATATGTGCGACATCTGAGTATTCGTTGTTTTTCACAGTGAACCAAATCTCATCGTTGCTTGCCTTTGATACAGGAGCATCTTCAGTATCAATCATGGTGATTGTGTAATCGCCTTTTGACAATAATTCAGATGTCTGTACCAACACAGCACTACCTTCAGGGATGGCTTCAAAATCGGTCTTGAACTCCCATGTTCCTTCTTGTGTAAGAACGCTGTATCCTTCGATGAGTTTTTCGTTAGGAATAGCAACACTCTTATAGATGTTGTGTCCGTAAGGATTGCCAATCAGGTTGAAACCGCTAAGTTTGTCGTTTTTCTTAGTGTATGAAAGGTCAATCTTCACATCACCACTGTTAAGTGTGCCATAGTAATTGACATTACCACCGTTGTAATCTGTACGATAGAGGTAACCACGTCCGTTTTCAAAGCTTGTATAAATGTTGGCTTCGTTTCTGTATTCTTCCCACAAACGTTTTTCCTCGTTGTAGCGGTAGATATTGTGTTTGAATGTAGCTGGTGTGAGGTGCTCAACGCCTGCAAACACCTGACCATCGATAGGAGATGAGATTGCGTACCATCCGGTCTTTGTGTCTGCATTCCATGTGTCAACATTCATCTGGAATACTGGTTCCGGAGCATTGGTATAAAAACCGCTGTAATTGTTCAATCCGACAACTGTGAACCATTTTTCGTCAGGATTGACAATGGTACGAAGGTAATCAGTGCCTTCCACAAGTGTTGAACCTAAGAATGTAACCTTGTTTTCTGTGATTTCGGCACTCGAAATAAAGTAATTCTGCTCGTTAATTGTATATCTTCTTGCAATTGTGTTATCTGGAATAGTTGTAGATGCTATCTCGCCCTGCTGTGGCAAACCTGGATAGGTGTAGTCTATAATTGAATAATTGTAGCCTTTGAAGTTAGCCTTTGCAGAACTTGCCAATCTGTGGAAGTTAGCCATGCTGTTATTGAGAGTAGCGTCGTTAGGCTTAACATCGATATAACCAGCCATGATACAGTTGGTGTAATTTACGGTGTTGTTAACCCATGCAACGAAACCTGTGCATTTGTTGGCTTTCTTTTCTGTGGCAAATTCTTTAATCCAGCCGTCGAAAACACAGTTGGTGAAAATGAGAGTGCCAGCCTCGTTCTGTCCTACAAGACCGCCGTGAGTGCAGTCATAAGGCTTGGTTGACAGAACTGTTTCGATACCGTCGCAAATGATATGTACGCTGCTACGGCAGTTTGTGAGGCTAGTAGTTTTGTTTTTCTTGTTGTTTGCATAAGCGATGAAACCGGCAGCAAATTTGTTTGTTGTAGTGATTGTGCCATCTACATTAAGGTCTTTGATCACAGCGCCGTCGGTAACGCCAAATGGAGCCGCATACTTTGTGGTACGGCTTATATATAATGATAAGGTATGGTCATTTCCTAAAAATACACCACAAAATGGGTTGTTGTCGGTTCCAACAATTGTTGTTAAAGGTTGTTGTTCCGATCCAAGTTGAATGTTGTCTTCAAGGCTGTAATAAGCCGAAGAGCCTTCACCACCGTTAATCATGTCGGTGAAGATTGTCCAGTCGTTGGCGTTTTTAATTAAATAAGGTGTTGTTACAGAACCATCGCCACTGAGTTTTTGTGCCCATGACGTCATGGCTGTAATTGTAGCGAGGAGAGTTAACGCAAGTCTCCTCGCGAAAAAATGTGTGATGCTATTCATTTTTATACCGTTTAACATTGTTTGTTTCATTAACAACTTTTACGGCGGCAAAAATATAGCATCTCATTGATTTACACTTTATTCTGCGTGTAAATCGTTTTATTCTACGTGTAAAAAAATTTATTCTGCGTGTAAAAAATTTTATTCTGCGTGTATTTTTTTACTCTCTGTGTAAAAATTTTATTCTGCGTGTATAATGCTGATATATTCCTTCGGAGTGACATCCATCACGCGTCTGAAAATTTGAGAGAATGAGCTTCCCGATGAGAAACCTGAGGCTATGGCAACCTGCTCGAGCTTCGCTGTAGGGTCTTTTTTAAGCACCTCGCAAGCGTGTTCTATACGCAAAGTGTTGACGAGTCTGTAAAATGACTGATATTGGCTTCTGGAAATGACCTCACTGAGATAATTTCTGTTGGTATGCATGATGTCGATGAGGTCGTTCATGTTGAAATGCTCTTCAAGATATAGCTTCCTATCCTTGATAATGGTTATAAGTCTGGCTTCGGTCTCCTTGCAATATTTCTCTGTCAGTCTGTGTCTTGTTGGAGTCGCAATCTCTTCGCCGTCGGTCATCTTCTTCAATTCTTGAGGAAGCTTTTTGGCGTGACGGTGTGGATTTAGGGTATAAATCGAGAACCAAACGCTAACAACTGTTAATATGATGTCGCGAATCATCTTAACAATTGGAATGTTTGCTATAAAAGTCACAATTAGTAACAAAATAACCATTAAAGGCAGGTATTTTATACTTCTTGCAAACTTTACAGGGAAGTCAGTGACGTTGGAAAACTCGCCCTCGTCAATGTCGCGAATCTGATCCATGAGCCTAAGCCTCATCTTGTTAAGAAGATAAAAATACCATATCTCTATGACCAAAACAACAATAGTCATAGTCGTTTTGTACGTTGGTGTTAACTCAACGAGTCCTGTTACAGGTAATATTAAAGCGAACCAGCATAAGAAAACAGGCGCTTGGAATTTCATGAGTCCTGCGGGCTTTACCGGTTCAAGGAAAAAGTAGCCTTTGATAAGTATTATAAGATATGATGTCATGAACAGTAGAGCGGCTCCGTTCACACACATCAAAGTGCCTGGTCGGCCCCACAAGAAAAGAAAGGGAAGCTCGAAAACCTGCATCAAATATATGTTCGCCAATGAATGCCGAGCCGGAAACAATTCGCCAAAGACCTCCTTGTACGCTGTTGGCTTATAAAACTCCTTCAGCAAAAATGCATATATGTTTACAACGATGTAAACAATATTCATTGTGAATATCCATAAAAACATGGGGTCTTCAAACATTTTCCAAAAGATGTTTTAAATAATATATGTATTTCCGGTGCAAAATTATAAAAAAAAACAACTAATAATTACTTTCCGATGCAAAAACGTCCAAAAATATTTTGCAAAACTTCGCCATTTGTCACCTCACCAGTTATACTTCCTATATGATACAACGCTTGACGCAAGTCTTCTGCAAGCAAATCGGCCGAAAGATTGTTGTCCATGCCGTTCTTTACTTGTTCGAGGCTTTCCTTGGCGTGTGTAAGTGCCTCAAAATGACGGATGTTGGTCACTAAAACGGTGTTTCCGTCAATCTTGGGAGAGCGTGTGTAATAACGGATGTCGTGTTTCAAATCTTCAATGTCATCGGCCTTTTTCGCCGACATAATCTTGTATCTCATCAGATTGCGAATGTCGTACAAATCCTGCCCAGTGACGCTATAACTGTATTCGTCGCACATATATCCGCCGTGTGCCTCGATGTTTTTCTCCACAGTATCCTTGATTTCCCAACAGAAATCGTCATTGATGTCGTAATACTTCGAGATGTGGATTTCGTCGTTTTTGTTTATAAGCAGTAATAGCTTCTGTTTCAATAAGTTAACATGCTTTATAATATCTCTTGCCGATTTGTAAATGCTTCGCAACGGTTTTGTTCCGTCAATCATACCAAGTACTATGTCGGCCTCGGCAATCTTTTTAAAAGTACGCTCAATGCCAATCTTTTCAATGGTTTCCGACGTTTCGCGAATGCCTGCCGTGTCAATAAAACGGTACATTATCCCGTCAATGGTGAACGTTTCTTCGATAGTGTCACGCGTGGTGCCTTCGATATCGCTCACAATGGCTCGTTCCTCACCCAAAATGGCATTCAGCAGTGTGCTTTTTCCTGTGTTTGTCTCTCCGACGATAGCAACAGGCACGCCGTGTTTTATGGCGTTACCCATTCTGAATGAATCGGTTAGCTTCCCGATATGCTTCAAAATGGTGTTGAGCAACTCTTTCAGCTTGGTGCGGTCGGCAAACTCCACATCTTCTTCCGAAAAATCGAGTTCCAACTCCAGAAGCGAGGTTAAATCCACTAATTTGGAACGTAAATCTTTCAACTCGTTCGAGAAGCCGCCTTTCAGTTGGTTCAGAGCAATACGGTGCTCAGCCTCGTTTTGCGATGCTATGAGGTCGGCTACCGCCTCGCATTGTGCCAGGTCCAGTTTGTCATTGATGTAGGCACGTTTCGAAAACTCTCCAGGTTCGGCAAGCCTGCCGCCAAATTTCCACAGCAACTCCATGATTCTCTGTTGGACAAATTCCGAGCCGTGACAGCTTATCTCAACCGAGTCTTCACCAGTGTAGGAGTGAGGTGCTTTGAAAAACGTCACCAAAACCTCGTCAACCATGGGGCTATCGTCCGAAAACGGGTCGAAAATCTCGCCATAATACACCTTGTTTGGCTCTATATTATTGATGTCCAATAGTTTGCCGTTTTTTCTAAAGATGTGTAATGCGGCATCAAAACTATCTTTTCCGGAAACTCTGATAATCGAGATTGCTCCCGTTCCTGATGCTGTCGCTACAGCGTAAATAGTGTCGTACTTGCTCATCTTAATCCATGTTTAAAACTTGTTCAACCTTCTCCGCATTGATGCGTTTCGCAATGATTTTCTTGTGTTTGTCAAGGACATAAATCAACGGAGTCGTCTGGATGTCATATATCTCCAACAGATGTTTCATATCTGTCGAATGTATCTCTACAGGGAAAATCACCATCTCGGGATGCCTTGTCCTGATATCTTCCAAAATCCGGCCTTCCTGGGCGCATTTTTTGCATGTCTTATCGTAAAAAATCAATGCAGTATAAGGAGACTCAATGGTGTATAAGTTGCCAATATTGGGTATCTTGGCGCCAATTTTCAGGTGACTTAGATTTCTGGCGCGGTCAGCCATGACGTTAATAACACTTTCCGACACGTTTTCAAGCTCAAGCTTTAAGAAATACTCGTCAACAAGATGAATGTAAACGTCATCCAGATTCATATAAACAGGATTGTAGTATTTTCGGTAGAAAAACCACAAAAGATAGTCGCGCACCTCCACGCAATCGCCTGTTTTTGCTATGAGAGTGTCCATCTCCGCGATAATTCTGTCAGCGTCAGCATACAGATTATCGAAATAGGAATTTAACTTATTGTCTATCAATGGATAAGTCAACACTCTGGCATCGTAAAGCGGAAAATCGACCCAATAGTCATCCATTCCGTGACGTTTGAGGGAAGAGATTACCGTATTAATAAATGCATCCTTTTTATTTATCTTCCACGACTCCTCAAAACTCGCCAAATCCTTGTTCAACGAGTCGATTTTCTTAATATTTTCAAGGTTAAAGCCTCCCTCGCTCTCCAAAGCCGCAATATTTGCTTCGGTTTGCATCACTTTGGCCATAAGTTTGTAATACAGCTTTGTCTCTTTAGCGCAACCTTTCACTTTGAAGGAGTTATAATCCTCTATATTGTTGATAATCAATTTAAAACGCTGCTTTTCTGTGATTAAAATCTCTGTGAGTGGAAGATTTTTGCTGTTCGTCAGGAGATAAATGCCATCCGGCAACTTTGTCTTGCTTTTATACTGGATGATTCCCTTTTTAAGATTCAAAGTGTCAATAATAATCGTCTTTGCACCTCTGTATTTGCAGAAATAATACACGCTATCTTCTTGATTCTCAATGGAAATCCTGATGTTTGTCTGCGAAAATCCAAATAATGGAATCAAAAGCAAAACGATAAGAAATATTTTGTTTATCTTGTTCACCTTATATAAAATTTTTGCAAAAATAATTAAAAAATCGTATCGTTTATCAAAATATTTTGTATATTTGCATGTCAAAAATCTATAAACGTATGAGACCTTTATCTATAATAAGAGTCCCACTGCTATTCTTGTTATTCATTGAATTTCAGATAGTTATCTCTTCTGATGCGTATTCTCAGGAGAGCCGGGAGCTTCGTGTAGCATTCTGGAACTTCGAGAATTTCTTCGATCCCTTTGTCGATTCCACTCGCGTCTATAATGAATTTACCGAAAACGGCAGTCAGCATTGGACAAAATCGCGTTTTTATAAAAAACGCAACAACATGTACAAGGCTATTCTCGCCATTTCTGAAAATGAGCCGTTGGCAGTTCTTGGCATCGCTGAGATTGAAAATCAATATGTTTTGAACTCTTTGTTTAACCAAACGCCGCTTAAAACACATAATTACCGCATAATTCATTATGAAGGCGACGACAAACGTGGCATCGACGTGGCAATGGTTTATTGTATCGACAAATTGCAACTTATTTATACTGAAGCAATTAAAGTAAAAAATCCTAAAAATCCGAATTATAAGACGCGCGATATACTCTATGCCAAATTTTTCGACAGGCGAGGGGACACCATCCATTGTTTCGTCAACCATTGGCCATCGCGTTATGGAGGCGAACGTGAAACGATAAAACTGCGTGCTCTTGCTGCTAACACATTGAAACACAAAGTGGATTCACTGGTTTTTCTGCATCAGACCATACCCAAAATCATTATCATGGGCGATTTTAACGACACACCTGAAGACCCAAGCATCTGTGAGGTACTCGGCGCAAAATCACTTGAAAAATCTGGTAAAAATGATGTTTTGGTGAATCTTTTCACCGATGGCAAGAAACTGGGCTTCGATGGAACGCTGAAACATCAGTACAACTGGCAGATTTTCGACCAGATTATTGTCTCTAACTCGCTGATTGACAATGATATGGGACTGCTGTATAAAAATAACAGCGCCACTATCTTTCATGGAGAGTTTCTCTTTGAAAAAGACGAGTCGTTTGGAGGCGTCAAACTGTTCAGAACGTACGTCGGACCGAAGTATTTCGGAGGCTACGCTGACCATCTGCCAGTATATATCGATTTGATATTCAAGTGATTAACCGCGCTTGCAGATGTTTTTGAAGTCGCAGAAACTGCATGGTTTTGTGTCTTCAGTCTGTGCAAACGGTATGTCTTTATTGAAAAGCTCTGCCAAGAAGTCGTCGAAATACTTGGTGCAAGTGTCTTCAAACGACTGGCTCAACTCGTGCGATTCGTTGATTTCCAGATTGTAAAGCCCATGACTTAGCTTCTGGAAACCGACGATGCCCGGGCGTATGCTTTCAGGCTTCACATTCGGATTGTTGTGCAAATAGAGGTATTTGTACATCATCAACTGTATCGATTTCTCTGCCATCGACGTGATACCGATAACTTTGTCGCCAATTTTCACGTCGTATGGGTTCACTTTGCCGGTTTTGTAGTCAATGACACGTATTTCGTCTCCAACTTGGTCTATGCGGTCGGCAATACCATGTAATTCTACTTTATGTCCTTGATATTCAATATCTTTCTTGAGTTCAGTCTCTGTGTTGATAATCGTCAGTTTATTGCCTGCTTCAAAAAACTTTCGTTCCTGACGAATGTAATTCTTTAGCATGTTTTCAACTACAGTCTTGTTAAGATAGTTGAATCCTGTCTCTGGAAATCCATCATGGAAACCATTCTCACTCAATGCTTTACGATAACAATCCTCGAAATGCTTCTTATACATTTCATCGAACAATTCGAGCGAAATTATCTCATGCTTGAATGTTTTATAGAAATAATCAAGGGTGTTGTGAACAATATTGCCGATAACGTTGACCTGAATCTCTTCATCCAACGCATTGTCTTTTATATCCTCAACTTTCGACCAATAAAACTGTAACGGACATCTTACATAACTGCCTATTGATGTAGGCGACAGTTTCTGTATTTTGCTAAGTATCACATCAGTTTTTTCAATACTGATAGAACTCTTTAACTCATTGATTACTGGTGACTTATATTGATAATGCTCGAGCTTTACGTTGCTGTGGCTCTTGGCATATTCAAACTCAAGCTGCCTGATAAAACGACTTGGCTCACCTCCCGAAAAATCGGCAATATTGTTGTAATACAGGTTGATAAGTTTGGCATTTTGCAACAAACGATAGAAATGGTAGGCATAAACAGCCTGCTGCTGATCGTATGTCGGCAATCCGTAAGCTTTGCGTAAGTCGAACGGAATCAAGCTGTTATTGCTCTTGTTCTGTGGTAAAACACCTTCATTGACACTTAAAAAATGAACTACATCAAAATCAAGATTTCGAGTCTCAAGCAGTCCCATCACTTGCAGTCCATCAGTGTTTTCATTCTTGTAATTGATTGGCATCTGACTCGCAACTTGTGCGTAAAGCATCTGTAAATCAATGATTTTGATATAATCAGAATACTTTTTGAATAATAACTCCAGCCTGTTGACAATCCTGCCCGCAACACTGATTTGGTTTTTAATGAAATTGTCGTTCGGGTCGATATTCTTAAAAGCAAGCTTCAAAATTGCCTTCAACGAGTCGATACAATCTTTGGAATCTTTCCATTTTCTTGTCGCAACATTAAGAAAATCAACGAGTTGCTTGTTTTTGGAAAAATGGTCAAGATCTGCTTTCTTAAAGTAATAAACTGATTTGTTTGCCATCTTTTTCAACCATTCATCCAGTTTGTCGTATCCTAAATTGTTGAAAATCAATTTGACAAAGTCGGAATTGCAAAAACGGATAAATGTCCAGAGATAAAGCTTGTTTTCGTCGTCGGATAGCGTGTTTTGATACCTAAACCATTGATCTATAAAGTGATATACGGTGGTTTTGTCGAAAGGATATCCCATCGTTACCCGAATCTTGTCTTGAGTATCTGGAATGGCATTCAAAACTGGTATCAAAAGCGACTCGTCGGCAAGCACAATAACTTCGTTATTTGTCTGATTATCAATATTTTGTGCTAATTTAAGCTGTAAGGCATTAGTCTGCACAGCATTGCCCGAAACGCTTATGACATTGATTTCTTTTTTCTGTGTGTTGAAGCTGTCGTCAATGAAATTTTTCTCGATATTTGGATGTTTTTGGAAAAATTTGCGTGCAAAATAACCTGCTTCCTGTTTGTCGTCTTCGAAATAGTATTTGTCTAAGTCCCACAACATCACTGCATTACCACTTTCTACCATACGGACTATGATGTTCTCTTCGGTTTTTGTCAAGGCGTTGAAACCGGCGAAAATTATCTTGCGTCCTTGAGTGCATTTCTGCAAGGCGGCATCATCAAAATGGGCTATCTTATTGGTTATCAGGCCATAATACCCTTGACCGTTCTTTTCAAGAGTCTCGCGTAAATTATTATAATAGGTGTGGAGTGATGCGAAAAACTTCAAATACTTGGATTCAATGCTGTCTTCAAGGCTTAGATTCCATTCCTCTATCTCTTTCGCGTCTTTCAAATGGGCAAAAAGCTTGGCAGCGTCAACGTCATATTGGTCGATTTCATCAAAATCCTTTGCCATCTGTGCCGCATAAGGGAAAAACTTCGGGTTCATTTTGATAATCTCAAAGATAACATCAATATTATCAATGAGTTGCAAACCGCTCCATTCTTCCATGGCTTGCTCAATCGAGAGTATCTGCGGTACCCAGAAATTGTTTTTTATCTCCTTCGACAACTCGTTTCTCAACTGTAAAGCGGCACGTTTGTTGGGGAAAACAATGGTGATGTTCTCCTTCGTCAAATCGTAATGACTTGAAATATAATTACTTATCTTTTTGATGAAAGCCATAACTCTGCGTTTTTCAGTTGTTCTTGTGTGCCCAAGTCGAACCAGTAGTCAGGATGTATTAATTTTGATGTAACTCTATGATTTTCAGCAATTTGTTGATAAAGTTTGAAAACATAGCAAGGCTTTACATCAAAATCTTTGAAATACTGTGGCTTGAAGAGATGTAATCCGCTGAATGACAGAAGCTTACAATCATTTGGCAATGCTCCTTTACCGTCGTAATCATTGGTTTCGGTATTATATCTTCCGAGGAAATTGTCATGATTGTCAAACACCAGCTTGCGTTTGCTGTTGCGTTCTTGTGTCAATAGCCATGCAGCATCGTCGCTTTGGCAAAAATCGTCGTAAAAGCCTTTCAAATCAACATTTGTGAGCACATCGACATTGTGGACGAGCACAGCCTCGCTGTCAGCGAAATAGGGCATAGCCTGAAGAATAGCGCCTCCAGTGTCCATCAACAACGGACGCTCGTCAGAGACTTCAATATCCATATCGAAACACTCTAAAAACTCTAAAATTTGCTCTCCAAAATGATGGATATTGACCACAAAATGATTAAAACCCTGTCTTTCTAGCTCTTCAAGTACAACTTTAAGTAAAGGCTTTTTATTTATTGATACTAAAGCCTTTGGTATGTCGCTTGTAAGCTCTTTCAGACGGGTGCCGAGACCTGCTGCGAGAATAAATGCCGTTCTTCTACCTTGCTTCATAAACGTGACTTGTATGTTGTGCCAAATGATTGATTTCGACCCTCACCATCGGGTAGTTTTCGTGAATCAACTTGCCAATTTTTTGAGCAAAAAACACCGACCTGTGCTGTCCACCTGTACACCCGAAGTTGACCTGCAGGTTCTTGAACCCGCGTTCAAGATAGTTGTCAATCGACTGATAGACAAGTAGTTGCACATTTTGCATAAAATAATGTGTATCTGGCTTGTCATCCATAAACTCTTGAACCTCAATATCTTCGCCTGTTTTTTGCTTAAACTCGATGTATCGTCCAGGATTTGGCAATGCCCTGCAGTCGAACACGAATCCTCCGCCATTGCCACTCTTGTCGTAAGGAACACCTCCGTTTTTATAAGAGAAACTATTGACTGTAACCGTAAGTTGCTCTGGCTCAATGTGTTCGTATTTATCAAACAGAACTCCAAATTGTTTGATAATGCCTTGCAATTCCGGCAATTCGAATGGTAAAATCCATTTCTCATTCACATTTATTATCTCGCGAATAGCGTATGGAATGCTCTGCATGAAGTGTAACTTCTTCTGTATCAGGCCTCTGAAGCCATAAGCACCGAGAACTTGCAACAATCGTAATAAGACAAACGCTGGGAAATATTTGTCGAAATCCGTTGATTCTGAAAATTTTTGTTTGTAATAATCAATCAATTCGTTCCTCAACTCCTGTGGCATTTTCGCCTTCACCTGATAGAGCAACGAAACTACGTCATATTGCAATGGGCCTTTTCTACCACCTTGATAATCAATAAAATACGGCTCATTATTGACAATCATGATGTTGCGCGACTGGAAGTCTCTGTACATGAAAAAGTCGGATGGAGCTTCAAGAATGAATTCTGTAAGTCTTTGAAAATCAGCATCCAAACGCGTCTCGTTAAACGAGATCTCCTCATGTTCCTTCAAAAAACAATACTTGAAATAATTCAAATCGTCCATGATCGACATCTCGTCGAATTCAGCAGTCGGAAATGCCTTCGCATAATTCAGTCCTTTGTGTCCAATTGTCTGAAATTCAATGAGTTTGTCGAGTGATTTTTTGTATAATCCAATCGTTTCTTCATCATAATTGCCGTTTTTCAGGCAGTCTTCAACATGTTTGAAAAGAGAGTCGTCGCCTAAATCGGTCTGGATGTAAATATCTTTGGAATCTGATATCGCCAATATCTCAGGAACAGGAAGTCCGCATTCGAGAAAATGTTTGGAAAAACTGAAGAAAGCATCGTTTTCTTCAATGTTTAGGTTGTAAGCGCCAATCAAAAACCTTTTGTCGGTTTTGACACGAAAATAACGTCTGGACGAGCCTGAACTCGGCATCGCATTGATTTCCAAAGCTTTTTCGCCAATGTTTTCAATGAGTTCCGCAATCGTTTTCTTTATTTCTTCCAAAGTCATCATAACCAAAAATTTAGCTTACAAACTTACAATTTTTTTTCAAAATATTTCAAAATCATGAGAAATTTATTATTTTTGCAGCGAGAAATTTACTCCCATATCGAGTTTTGCGAAAGCGAAATTCTGATAACGACTTAATTAAATTATTGATAATCAAACATTTATCTAAAATGAACGCTACCGAACTCAAGACAATTGAGAAACTCAACCAGCCGACAATTTTGCCGGGTGCCGTGAAAATCAATGTGAAAATTGATGTGAATGAAGAAGAAGCAACGCTTCCAAAAGAAGAAATTATCCCTCAAAATGAGGAACTTCCGCAGGATGCCGAGCTTGATTTGAACAACGACAATGAAAACGAGGAAGATGAGGAATTGGAATTCGATTTCTCGGGTATGAACAAACTGCAACTCGTTGAACTTCTTGAAGAAACAGTCCAAGAATCTGACATTGCCAAGATTAAGGACAAAGTTGTCGCGATCAAATCTAACTTCTTGAAACTCAACAAGGAAGACCGTGATCGCGAGATGGAACAGTTTATCCTTGACGGTGGCGACAAAGAAAGCTACGAGCATAAAGACGACCCGCTTGAGGTGCGTTTCAAAGCCGCTTTCGACATTTACAAGGTAAACAAGGAAAAATATAAGGAAGAACAGGAAAAACAGAAAGCCGATAATCTTCAGAAAAAGCTTGGAATCATTGAGGAATTGAAGGCTTTGATTTATTCTGAGGAGACCCTGAAAAAGACCTACGACGACTTCCGCGCTTTGCAGGACAGATGGAAAGAAATCGGTCAGGTGCCTGCCAATGAGGTGTCGAATATTTGGAACACATATCATTTTCTTATCGAGAAATTCTACGATAAAGTCAAGATTAACAGAGAGTTACGTGATTTAGACCTCAAGAAAAACCTCGAAGCGAAGATTGAACTCTGTGAAAAGGCAGAATTGCTGCTCCTCGAAAAATCGCAGACCAAGGCATTCAAACTTTTGCAGAAATATCACGACGAATGGAAGGAAATTGGACCAGTTCCAGCCGACAAGAAAGACGAAATCTGGGAGCGTTTCAAGAACACAACCGATAAAGTCAATCAGATTCGCCGCGAGCATTACGCCAAGATTGAGGAAGAGCAAAAGGCCAACTATGACGCTAAAGAGGCTATCTGCGTGAAGATGGAAGAGATTGTTAATGAACCAGTTAACAGCATCAACGCATATCAGAAGAAATCGAACGACGTCAACGATTTGTTCAAAACTTGGAAGGAAGTCGGTCCGGTGGCGAAGAAACAAAGCGAGGAAATCTGGAACCGTTTCAAAGGCTCGATGAACCAGTTCTTCGAGGCAAAGAAGGAGTTCTTCAGCAAGCTCAAGGTGCAGCAGATGGAAAACTACAACAAGAAGCTGCAAATCTGCGTGGAAGTTGAGAATCTCGTCGATTCCACAGAGTGGAAAAAGACTACCGACCGCATCAAAAAGCTTCAGGAAGAGTGGAAGACCATCGGTCCGGTGCCAAAACGTCATTCCGACAAGATTTGGAAACGTTTCCGCAGCGCCTGCGACGCCTTCTTCGGCAAGAAATCAGAGCATTTCTCAGGAATCAAAGGCGAAGAGGACGAGAATCTGAAGGCAAAGAAAGATCTTATCGAGCGTATCAAAGCGTTTGAGTTGAAGAAAGACCGCAACGAAAACATGGAGGCAATCCGTGGATTCCAGCGCGAATGGATGGCTATCGGCCATGTTCCGATGAAGGTCAAAGACGCTATCCAGAACGAGTATAGAAGCCTCATCGACGGTATGTTCGACAAGATGCGTGCAAACGATAACGAATTGACTACCAACGAGTACCGTAACATGATTTCAGGTCTTAAAGAAGATCCAGATTCACGCGACAAAGTCAGAAGAGAGCGTATCAACCTGCAGAACAAGATTCAGAAGCTGCGCGATGAGATTACCACTTTGGAAAACAACATTGGTTTCTTCGCAAGAAGCAAGCAGTCAGAGCTTCTGAAGGCTGAATACGAAAAGAAAATCGCCAAGATTAAAAACGACGTTAAGGTTCTTGAGGCTAAAATCAAGATTTTAAACGAACAATAATTAAATTGATAAACGTCAGGGGAAGGCATGTCTTTCCCCTGATTTTTTGTATAAAATGAATTCAAATACATTTGGAACGGCATTTTGTCTGACGACTTTCGGTGAGTCGCATGGTCCGGCTATCGGTGGCGTTATCGATGGCTGCCCTGCTGGTGTATTGCTCGATAAGTCATTGATTGAAAATGAGTTATCACGTAGAAAATCAGGACAAAACAATGTCATGTCAACCCGTAAAGAGCCTGATGAGGTTGAATTCCTGTCGGGATTGTTTGAGGGCAAGACTACAGGCACCCCGATAGCATTCTTGATAAGAAACAAAGATGCGAAAACCTCTGATTATGAGAATATTAAGAATGTTTTTCGTCCCTCGCATGCTGATTTCACATATCAGGAAAAGTACGGAATCAGGGATTACGCTGGCGGTGGCAGAGGCTCGGCTCGCACTTTGTTGCCATGTGTTGTTGCTGGCGCTATCGCAAAACAAATTCTGAAATCACAAGGTATTGATGTCGCTTCAAATGTTATCCAAATAGGCGAGGAGAGAAGTGCTGGATTCTCCAAAGAAGAGATAGAGTGCATTTTAAGCCGTTACAGAGAGGAAAAGGATACTGTGGGCGCAGTTGTTCAAGGAATCATCAAAAATGTCCCAGTGGGCCTCGGAGAGCCTGCATTCGGTAAATTCCATGCGGTGTTGGCGCAAGCAATGATGACTATCAATGCGGCGAAAGGCTTTGAGATTGGCGAAGGTTTCAATGCTGCAAGCATGAGAGGAAGCGTTTGCAACGATGTGTTTGTCAACGACGGCGGGAGAATTCGCACCAAGACAAACCATTCAGGCGGCGTGCAAGGCGGCATCACAAATGGCGAAGACGTGGTTTTCAATGTAGCTTTCAAGCCGATTCCTTCGATTATGCAACCACAGCAAACCGTTGATACTCAGGGTAATCCTACTACTTTGGAGATTCAAGGCCGTCACGATGTGTGCGTGGTGCCACGTGTCGTCCCGATGGTGGAGGCGATGGCCGCAATGGTAACTCTCGACTTCATTTTGTTAAAAAAACTGAATAAAATTTAGCACAATATAAAAATTTTGTGTATTTTTGCAGTCGAAAACTTCAGGGCAAGGTGAAATTCCTTTCCGGCGGTGACAGTCCGCGACTTCCCCAAGGGGAACTGATTCGGTGAAATTCCGAAACCGACGGTGACAGTCC
>Ga0310690_10000617_pt1 | contig 73098 bp, 62 predicted proteins | sample AusTroGonzalo_MG_2_FD_207661 | JGI IMG/M metagenome (GOLD analysis project Ga0310690, IMG submission 207661) | Bovine rumen microbial communities from tropical cattle in Woodstock, Queensland, Australia - Gonzalo_04 (v2) (version 2) | ecosystem: Host-associated > Mammals > Digestive system >...
ATGGAGTCGTCTCTTAATCCTTTTAAGAAATCAACTGTAATTTTAGAAAGCGGTCTATCATCGATTTTTGCAAATACTGCATAAATCGGATCTCCGCCATTGTTGAATCTCATTTGACGATCTTTTTTATTTAAATAGTAGCATTTAAAATTATCAGGAATTTCAATTGCTCCTGCCGGTTTTTTGTTTCTTTCTACTGCTGAATATTTTGTTGCCATTTTTATATCTCTCTGTTAAATAACTCTTACATATATATAAAGTATATAAGCTTCAAAAAATTGCCTTTTTCGTCCCTGTTTGTTAAGAATTGTTAAGACAAGTTTTTAAAAATCGCCTCTTTTTTACATTATTTAACAGTTTCAGCGGTTTGTAAAATTTTACATTCTTTCAGGAGTACTTACGGCAAGAATATCCATTGCATTTTTAAGTACTGTTTTGATAGCAATTATCAATGCAAGTCTTGCCTTCATGAGGTCTTTATCTTCACCGATTACACGGTTTGAGTTATAAAAAGAATGAAATTCCTGCGCAAGCTCCTGCACATATCTGCATATTGTATAAACGGTTCTGTTTTCAGCCGAAAGCGCAATAACCGACTTAAATTCTTCCAATTTCATAATAAGCGCCTTTGCAGTTTCTGCCGTTTTTGAAATTAAAGTTTTATCAAAATTATTTTCAAGTTCTTTAAGTTCGTCTTCAGTCATCGGAGCCGGCACATCTCCGCCCATTTTACCTTGTGCAACAGCATTTCTAAGAATTGAACATACACGTGCATAAGCATATTGAACATAAAATACAGGGTTTTCATCGGTAGAACGTTTAGCAAGTTCAATATCAAAATCTAGTGTTACGTCAATATTCCTCATACACATCCAGTAACGTGTTGCATCAACTCCAACTTCATCAATCAAGTCATCTAACGTAACCATATTCTTACGTTTGCCCATTCTAACTTCATTCCCGTCAACAACAAGATTTACAAGCTGTCCCAAAAGAACTTCAAATTTATCAGAATTGTATCCCAAAGCTTCTAAAGAAGCCTTTACACGTGCAATATAACCATGGTGGTCTGCACCCCAAATATCAATCAAACGGTCAAAACCTCTGTCGAATTTATCAGCGTGGTAAGCAATATCAGCTGTCAGATAAGTATTTGAGCCATCAGCTTTCTTAATTACCCGATCCTGATCATCACCAAAAGCGGTCGATTTAAACCACATTGCACCATCATTCTCGTATATATATCCCTTTTCTGTTAGCTTTTTTACCCCCGCTTCGACTTTTCCGGATTTATGTAAATCCAGTTCCGAATAGAATTTGTCAAAATGAACTCTGAAGTTTTCTAACAGTTTCTGTTGTTTTTCTTCCATTTCAGCTTTTGCAAATTCGCACAATTCATCAAGCGGAATATCTTCAACATTCTCCTTATTTATACCTGTGTGGCTTGCAAGATAGTTTTTTGCTGTAGGAATTAAATATTCACCCGGATAATAATTTTTGCGTTCAATTTCATCGGTTGGAAAATCTATATTTACCCCCAATTCCTGCTGAATACGTATTCTCAAAGAATTACCGAGCTTTTGAATCTGACTTCCGGCATCATTTATATAAAATTCTTCATAAACATCATGCCCGTAGAACCGCAAAAGATTAGCAAGTGCACTCCCCATTGCTGCCCAGCGCCCATGACCTATGTGAAAAGGGCCTGTAGGATTTGCCGAAACGTATTCAAGAAGGATTTTTTCTTTATTTTTAACCTGATTTTTGCCGTAATTTTCTTTTTTATCCAAAATCTCTGCAATAATATCAGCTAAAATTTCCTCTTTGATTTTAAAATTTATAAATCCGCCAACAACAGAAACCGTATAAGTTTTTTGAGGTAAAAATTCAACAATTGAGTTCGCAATCATAGGAGGAGCTATTTTTGCCAAACGAGCAAGCGAAGAGACATTAACCGCAAAATCTCCAAACTCCGGATTCTTCGGCTTTTCGACAACAAGCGTAAAATCATCTGCCGCACTTAACTGCCCCAGTTTACTTGCTTTCGTCGCCTCTTTTATACCATTTTCTACTTCATTTAAGAAAAAATCTTTTAGCATTACTTAATCCTCACATTTATTCTAATTATAAAATAAACATGTCTCATATAATAAATTATTAAACCAGATACTATTTAAACTTAAAAAATTTATCTTTAGAAATTTATACGTTCTGTCCGTCCAAATATTTTTTGACAGCAAGGTGTCTCAGACATTGTGCATCAACGGCTATAGTAGAGGTGTCTCCCAAATCATTTATAACTTTATAGTTAAACAAGCCCACAGAAACTTCTCCGACATTTTGAAGTCTGTCTAACCACAAAAAAGAGTGACTTCCAAAACGTTCCTGCAACTGTTCCAATTTACCTTTCGGATTAAAGTCCAAATAATTTATAAAGTTAGTATTTAAATCATCGTATTTTGACCAATAACCTGTTTCTTTAATTCCTTCATGCTTATTAGTTATTGTTGAACCTTGAGGGAGTTGTCCGTATAATTCAAGCCCGTATTTGCCTAATGCTCTATATATTATTTCAAGATTGTCTCCGCACCTTTCAAGTAAATTTTCGACAGGTGATTTCATTCTATACAAGTCATAAATTTCAGGTGTAAACATTTCGTCAAACAATTTTTCACCTTCTTTAGTTTCCGGACAGCCTTTTTCAATATATCTTAGAACAGCCTCCCCTCTTTCAGCCATGGATTTTTCAGCTTTTAAGCGTAAAGCCGGATTAGATTTAAACACAGGTTTTGCACTATTTGTTGTTGCGACGATTGGATATACTTTCATTAAAATACCTCCCAATAGAGGTATTATACCACATATATTTTTTTAAAACAGTTGCAAGTTAGACTTTAGTAATGTTTGCGTTTTATATGCTATAATTCTCATATGGAATTAAAAAAAGGTGATAAAATCGGCATAGTTGCTCTTGCAGGAGTCTGCGACAAAGACGCCATGTCTTTTGCCGGAGATTATTTTAAGAGTTTAGGCTATGAAATTGAATTCTCAAAGAATATAAATGACGAATATGCATATTTTGCCGGTAATGATAAAGATAAAGTCAACGAACTTCACAGATTTTTTGAGGATTCTTCAATAAAACTTATTATGAACGCAAGGGGCGGATATGGCTCAATTCGGCTTTTGGATAAAATTGATTATAACCTTATAAAGAAAAACCCAAAGCCATTTGTCGGATATTCCGATATCACGGCGATTCTGCTCATGATTTATAAAAAAACAGGGCTTATTACCTATCACGGACCGATGTTCTGTCCTGATTTTGCCGGAGATGCTTTTAGAGATGCCAACATGGATTTCTTACAAAATTCTTTGAGGGATAAATCTATAACCCTTAATGGAAATAAAATTTACAAAGCCGGAAAAGCAGAAGGTATTATCTGGGGAGGGAATCTCACAACTTTGGCAACGCTTTGCGGACAAGATTTTATACCGGAAGAAGATTTTATACTATTTGCAGAAGATTTGAACGAACCTGTTTATAAAATTGACAGGATGCTTCAGCAGTTGCTCAATATTAAACAATTCAGGGATAAATGCAAAGGAATTGTTTTCGGTGAGTTTTTGAATACGGATAATGAAGCCTGGCTCGAAAAATATTTTACTAATCTTGTAAAAAGGTATCCTATACCTATGTCAGGCGGATTTAATATCACACATTCCGGAGTAAAAGTGACTATACCTGTCGGCCAAAAGGCCGTATTAACCGACTGCAATCTTGTAATACATTCTTCTTAATGTTATAATCACAGCAACCGTACTCCACGGGGACTTAGCGAATCTCTCGACCCGAACGCTTAGCGGGGTGCAGAGCCTACTGTGAGGGATTCAAAAGATTTGATAATGTTTTTAAAGTCGTTGATAATTTAGGATATGATGGCGTAAGCTGTCGAACCGTGTCAGGGTGGAAACACAGCAGCACTAAGACAATCCTTGCGGGTGTTGTATTTTTGAAAAGGAGATTTTAAATCCAAAGTTAAATTCTTTTGTATTTCGATAGGTAGTGGTACGGTTTTAAACAGCCTGTTCTATATGAACAGGCTGTTTAAATTTCAAATTAATACTTCCAAATATATATTTTGGTGTATTACTTTTAATTACTAATTTATTATTTAGTTTGCGACATTCTTTCTTTTTACATGAAATAAAAAGAAAGAATGTCGCCCAAGAAAGAAAAACAGCGGATGTTTTCTACGCCCTGCGGGCGTGAGATTGAATGGCGATTGCGGGCTTGCCCGCAATCTTAGCTCGCTATTGTTGCTCGTGCAACACGCTCGCTTTGAAAAGGAATGAAAAAGGATGTGCCACCGGCGTGTACGAAGTACAGTAGCCGGCGATAGAGATTCGGCAATGCCGAAAAATTAAAAACGCTCGAACGAATGTGAAAGCGTAGAAAACGATTGCGTGTTTTCTCTTTCTTTGGGTACATTTCTTTCTCTTTACGTCGCAAATAAAGAGAAAGAAATGTACAAATAAAAAATATTAATTTAAAATTAATAACTAAATCTAATACACCAAAATATATACAATGTTATATTAAATACTTGTTAATTATAAAACATTATTATATAATGCAATATATATAGGAGAGCGATTATGTTACCGATAATTACGGAAGAAATATCATCAGAGATTTTCGGCGAAGTTTTTCAAGATGTTCAGTCATGGCGTAAAAACATGGTTCAATACCTGAAAGAAGAAAATCCAGAAGTGAATACCGCAATACTCGAAGTTGCTAAGTATGATGAAAATATTGACCTGAAAGCTGTTGCACTCGGCGCATATTTATCCTACAGGTTAATCGAAGTTGCAACGGAAAACGACGGTCTTACTATTGAAGAATAATAAAAAGTGGATATTAATTCATTTTTTTAAATATTTACAAATCGTTTTTGGAAAGCTTTTTCAAATTCTTTTGTCCAGCCCATAAGCTTTTTATCCTGCGGTGTTAGTTTTTTGTATAAATTTCCTACGAGCTTTTCTTCCAGATCTTTCAGATGACGGCTGTCCATACCATCCCCTTCTGGATTAAATGCGTCAATAACTGATAAGGCATTATTTGTCAGATAGATTCCATGGGAACAACCGATATAACAGCATCCCTTTTGCCATGCCCTGACAGCTTTTATAAGTTCATCAATAAACTCTCTGCCTTTGGTTCTGAAATCATTCCTCTTTGTTTCTAAATATTTTTTATCTGACAACAACTCGGCAAAACTTTCTTCAAATTTACTGCCATATTCATAATCGTCTATTAGTTTATTCATATACATCTCTTCTTCATAAAATGCCATATCATCAAAAATATAAGATTCACCAGCTAAAGTGGGATGTTTGCATACTAAATCTATATAATTCAGACCGTTGTTTTCTACGCTCTTTCTAATCCAGCTCCTTGGTTCAGCGCATATTATGGTAGTTATTCCGGACTCCTTAAGGTCTTTATATTTTTGTAAGCCGTCAGGCAAGGCACCCCTAAAATTATTATTACCTAGGGGAATTACATTAAAATACGGAGGCACCGTTATTTTCTTTGTAATATGGTCTACTTTCAATCCCCAGCTTTTTAACATTCTTTCCATTTCATCATCGGATTTTGGCAGTTCGTAGTAGTCTTGATATCCAAGGTGCAAGCTATCTTCAAGATGTTCTCTCAACGCTTTACGCTTCATAGAAGATTCATAATCATCATAACCCATGGTTATTCCTTCTTTAGGTAATTTAGGTATAGAATCTGATTTGAACGCAAAATTACAAGGTATAAAATTAATTTTCATATTTTTCTCTTACTTTCTACATTTATTCTAAAACCCGTAAAAATATTTTTTGCCATTGTTAAAAAATTTTTCTAGTAAAGATTTTTGCGGAAAGATTTAATTATTTCAATTTTTTCGGCATAGTTTTCATTTATGAGTGAATCAATATTTGTTTTTAATGCTTCCAAAGCAAGTTCTATATTTTCTCTGTTTAAATTAACCATATCATTTGCCATTTGAGTATTAGAAAGTGCAAGTCGTGTAGTATCTCTGAATCCCGAAGATGCGAGAACTTGTGCCAGCTTGTTATCTTTTATATTTTCACAAAGAGCCTGCGCTATAACCATCGGCATGTGGGATATTAATGCGACAGCTTTGTCGTGTTCTTCGGGCGTGGTTATTACTATATCTGCGCCTAAATCTTTAATAACGCTTTCCAAAACATCTTGTTTTTCATCAACATTGTTTTCGAGCGGAGTTATTACCCACTTTGCATTTTCAAACATTTCTGCGAAGGAATTCTCCCATCCGCTATGTTCCGTTCCTGCCATAGGATGTGAAGGTATAAAATGATATTGATATTTCCTGTTTGCCACAAAACCCTTTAGACTGCAAACATCCGTAACAATAGTTTCAGGCATGACAAAATTTTCCAGTAGATTTAGTGTATCAGGTGTTACTGACATCGGTGTACAAACAAAAACAACGTCACAATTAATTAATGTTTTGTAATCATCTGAAACGTTCTCTTCTTTTACGCTCCTTGAAACACCAATTACATCGTATTTGTCGACTTCTTTTAGCTTTTTAAATATTGAACCGCCGATAAGACCTAATCCTACAATACCTATCTTCATTACGAAATCCTTCTTTTTACATTAAATTATATCTTTGTGGTTAAAATGTTTTTTTCCTTCCACATAATCTTTTACAACTTCACCATGTCCTTGCAAAGTATATTTATATATTGTCAATCCGTCAAGACCGACAGGTCCTCTTGCGTGAGTTTTGTTTGTTGAAATGCCTACTTCAGCTCCAAAACCATAACGAAAACCGTCTGCAAATCTTGTGGAAACGTTATGATAAACTCCGGCAGAATCAACCGAATTTAAAAATATTTCTGCATTTTCTTCGGACTCAGTAATTATTGAATCTGTATGACCTGATGAAAATCTGTTTATATGTTCAACCGCTTCATCAAGATTTTTAACGTTTTTTACCGCTAAAATTTTATCTGAATATTCTTTGTGCCAGCTTTCCGGTGTAAATATCAGCTCAATACCTTCTTTTTTCAATTCATTTAATAATTCTTCTTTTCGTGAAAAGTTCTCATGTATCAATAAGGTTTCTACGGAATTACAAGCGCTCGGATATTGAGTTTTTGCGTCTGTAATTATATTTTTTGCTTTGTTAAAATCTGCTGACTCATCAACAAAAATATGGCAAATCCCGTCTGCATGTCCGAGAACCGGAATATTCGTATTATTTTTTACGTATTGTACAAGTTTATTTCCGCCTCTAGGTATAATCAGATTTATATATTCTTCCTGTTTAAGCATTTCTGCCACGTCATCTCTTGTAAAAACTTGAGTCAATACATTTTGCGGAAATTCGTTTACCTTTGCAAGCGCATCTTGAATAATATCCATAATTGCAATATTTGTATTTTTAGATTCTTTCCCACCTTTTAGGATAACAGCATTTGCTGATTTTATTGCTAATGCAGATATTTGCGAAATTACATCAGGTCGGGCCTCAAATATAACTCCTAATACACCAATCGGACAGGATTTTTTTGTAAGAATCAATCCGGTATCAAGACTTCTTTGCATTAAAATTTTACCTACCGGATTATCGAGTTCATAAATATCAATAATGCCCTGAATCATATCACGCATTTTATTCTCATCAAGTTTCAGTCTGTTAAATACCGATTGTGATAATTCTGAATTTCTAACAAGAGTTTCGGCCTGTTCAAGGTCGATTTTATTAGCCTCAAATATTTTGGATTGGTTTAAATCAAGGTTTTGAGCAATTTGCAAAAGGGCATTATTTCTAACTGACACAGGAGTTTTTAATAATTCTTTCGAGGCTTTTTTTGCTTTTTGTGCAAGTTCGGTAAAATTATATTCTGCCATGCTTATACTCCTCAACTCTGACTCTGTATTCTAATCTTCTCAGATTAATCATAGTTGAGAATCTTTTTCTAATCAAGTGTTCTTGAAGTGATTTTGACGGTAATTCATCGGATATTACGGGCTGACGTTTGATAAAACCGCTTAAGTCCATAAATGGTACAGAATCTCTGTAATCCAAGTAAGGGTTTTTACCCTTGAATTCTCTCATTAAGCTCTCCTTAAACATAATTTGTGATAGAAAAATTCTAAAAAAAACAATTTCATGATTCAAGTTGAAGTTAAGAAAAGTAACAATTTATGATACAATTCTCATAGTGACTTTGTCTATGAGGTTTTGTATGCAAAAAAAGATAACAATTAAAAAGCGGATTATTAATGAAAAACCGTTTTATTATGTACAGGCGCTTTCACTCAAAAATTCCGAAAATAAAACTGCTTTGTTAATACCTCATCCTACAGGGAATGAAATGCTAGAATTTAACACTCTTGAAGAAGCTGTTGCCTCGGTTCAAAAAGCAGGATTTGAGTACATACTTCCGGAAGGAGAATTCGTTTCGGAAGAAACTGTTTCAGATTTAACAAGAACTGTAAAAAACGATTTGGAAAATATTTTATTCAGCAAATTTAAATCAAAAGCAAATGATATAAATTCTTCTGTTGCGGCTTCGGCGCTGAAAGCACTATCATACCTTAATGACAAAGATGCGATTGATATTTTTATATCTAAAATGGGTGAAGATAACGACAAAATACGTGAAGTTTCTATAGAAGCTTTGGTTTCATATAAAGATTCTGCAATTGATAAATTGGTTAAAGCGCTGTCTGATTTAAATTGGGTTACCAGAAATTCCGCAATAACAGCTCTGACCAAACTTAATGAAATTGCAGAAATTGACTCTGAAAGAATACTCGCAGAAATTATTAAGATGATTGATGATAAAAATACAATCGTTCAGAGCAACGCACTGGTTTCAGCAGGACAAATATACAGAACGATGGTTTTAAGACAGTATAAAAATTAAAAATAAAAAGGACTTATAAAAATAAGTCCTTTTGTTTTTATTAATCTGATATATTTTTTAATCTGTCTGTTGTAATAGTTGCAACATCACCATATACCGAATCGTTGTTATCTTTTAGTGCTCTTGTTCCGGCATCTTTTACTGCATCTTCAATCACAACAGGAGTTATGCCAAATCTTTTACAAGCAGCAACTGCAGCTTTTACGCAATATTCTTCTGCAACGCCGTATACTAAAGCGATTTCAGCACCGGCTTTTTTCAGGTTCGCAAAAAATTGAATTCCTTTTTTATTTTCTTCAACTTCGCCGGTTTTACCGTTCCCATACTTCAAAACATCGATTTCATTTTTTTCAACACGCATAATTCCGTTATTCGAAAGTGTAGATTGAATTTCAGGAACACTTGGCACATCCGCTTTGTCAGGTTCAACTTCTACCAATATCTCCGGATTGCCGAAAATTGTTTCTTCGATTTTTTCTGCACCGTATGTTCCTTTTTCGCTGTGGATATCAGAAACATTTTTAAAAAATTTTATTTCAGGATCAGAAAATCTGTGAGCATCGACAGTTTCCAGCTTTGGCAATTTGTTTATAAATAATTCTTTTATTGTTAGCAATGCCGGAACAATTTTATCTGCTCCTATTACAGGGAAACCGTCTGTCGTTCCGTCTTTACGCTTCAAAATCGCCTGGTCCATAAAACCGTGAGTTGTATCTACATCATACAAAAATACTCTTTTATTTTTTAAGGCAGTTTTAAGTTTGTTCATTTCTGCCAGTGTTATAGCATGGCTTTGAAATGTTTGATTGCCAATTTTTTCTATTTTCATAATTTTCTCCTTTTATTAACATAAAACCTGAAAAAATTTTTTTTTGCGATTTGATTGAATTATATAAATGGGCGCATAAAAATTTTCAAATACTCTGTTATTCAATCCAAATAGCATCATCCCTTGATAAACCGCCTCTTAGCTTTTTATCATTCCATTTTGTAATATATTCCCGTGTACTCCTGCCTCGTATGGTAAATCCTAACATCTCACATGCGCCCATCATAGCGTGAATTGCTGTTTTAGTTCCACTGCAAAAAGCAGTGCTTACGAGGTGGATTGCCTTGTCTGCAAAAAACTTACGGTCAGTACTTTCTGCCATACAGTTTAATCTTGTCAAAAAAGCAACAACTTGTGGAGTCGGCATATCAAGATATACCGGACTGCCAATCATAACATCCGTTGCATCTTCCATTGAGTCAATAATTTTAGTGAAATTATCGCCCGTTTGAACACATTTAGGAATACATTTTTCACAATTAAAGCATCCTCGCATATCTTTCGGGAGCTTAAAATACTCTGTTTGCAAATCCGGAAGTTTACTTTTATAAAAGTTTGCTTCTGCCATTAGTGCTTTATATGTATTGCTTATACTGTCATTCCTAGGACTGCCGTTAATAATTACCAGTTTTTTCATATTAGCCAATTCAGGCGTTAAATTCGCAGATATTTTAATTGTCATAATTCTCCTTTCATTATTATGCTGTTATTTTTAACTCTTTTAATGCCTTAGAATCCGGATTTTCTTTTATTGCATCGGTAATTTTTTGTGTAAACATGTCTTTTAATTCCAAAAATCTTAGATGCAGAGTATCACCGGTGCAAAATTTGCGTATAGTGTTATTGTAATAATCCGACATATAGTATTCCCATTGATATTTGAACATATTAAATTCATCAATTAATCTTCTTTCAGGATTTTTCTCTAAAAATGCGGATTTTGAATTGTAATCTTTGTAGTCATTAAAATCAACTAGATGTTTATATTTATCCCAGAGCTTTGTGCCACGGAAAGGCATCAGAAAATTCCCGCAAACCATTTCAGGACGCAAACCTTTGAATCTTTCCATTAATTTTGTGTAATAATCATCCGATTTTTTATCCGTATCAACTTTCAAAGGATCAACGATGAAGGATAAATATTTATAAATACCGTTTTTTTCAAGCTTATCGCAAACTTCATCAAGCTTTTTATTTTTCCCGTATTCAACGGTAATGTCTTCCAGTCCCAGGCACGTCATATAAACATTGTTATCTTTCATAAATTTTATTGTGTCGTCGCTTAGAAGATTGGCTGAAGCAAACAAATAAATATTTGCTCCAAGTGTACTGATTGCTCTTAACTTGTCTTTCCAATCTCTTTGTAAAGGGAAATTTTCATCTCTTATAAATATCCATTTGGGATTATATTGTTTTAGATAATCAATTTCTTCTTTTACCAGTTCGGTGGGTTTGCTCATAATACGATTTACCATGAGCGGAGAACAGCAAAAATCACAATTATTCGGACAACCCTCGGAAGTATTTATTGAAGTTACAATATCGTCAGGCTTTTTATCTGGAATAATCTGCTGATTGTTATGAATATCATACAAATCATATCTCGGGATTCTGTTATTTAATGTTATTCCTTTAACAATATTACCGTATTGATTCATAGTTTCCCAAAAAGAATCGCAAGGACCTTGGATAACTTTTCCGGCATATTCGGTAAAATCTTGAGGATTAATGGTTGGTTCATATCCGCCTACTACAATTTTTTCTTTCGGATGTTTTTTTGCCCAGTTTATAAATTCTTCCATTCCTGTTATGTAAACACTACATAAATACAAATCCACATCTTTGTCGGGATATTTTTCTGAGCTGTTCTTCATTATGTATTCGACGTTATCACCATCAGGTAACACTGTCAGAAGGGACGGTTCTAAACCCAAATTGGTATTTTGTTCCGGAAAAGACATTCCGAGAATTTTCTTTTTATATTTAACCGAAAGCGGATGCGGTTTAATATTTCCTGTAATTCTTGCTGTTGTCAGTCTGTTTGTCACACACACATTTGAAATACTCATAGGCAATTACTTTCTCTAATACTTTCACACATGACCATTATTGATGATATTATTTAAACGCAATTGTAAAAATTTTTTTATATTATAATTAAGGTATTAAATCGAATTTAGTTTAAAATTTAAGGAATTTTTAAATTTTTATGCAAAATTTTAAAGTTATGTTCAATCTTGATGAAACTTCGCTCAAAATTTTAGGTTTGCTGCAAGAAAATGCCCGAATGTCTTTTACTGAAATCGGACAGAAAATCGGTATGACTTCATCTGCGGTTAAAGAAAGAGTTCAGAGATTAGAAGATTCAGGTGTAATTGACAAATATACCGTAAGAATTAATAATGAAAAACTCGGTTTCCCAATAACAGCGATAACTTTATGGACTTGCGCAACCGCTTATGTCCCAAAAGAACAAATGCTCGTTGATATATTATCAAAATACCCTCAAGTACTGGAAGTTATAAGGATAACGGGGAAAAATGACTTTTTAGTAAAATTTTGTGCAAAAACTATGGAAGAATGTAAAGAGATTACTGACAAATTAGGCAGATACGGACAAATCGAAACCTCTTTTGTTGTAACAAGTTTTGTTAATAATTCTGATATAAATTTCTCTGCTAAAAATTAAGTTACAATTTATATAGGCATGGCATTATTAGGACAAAAATCCCCAATAGCTGTAAATTTTCCTGTTTTTTCTTCAACTCTGAGAACTTTTGCCGATGAATTTGTTAATACATTTTGGTTCTGAATCCGTTCGTACTTGTTTTCTGAAAATATTTTTTCGTAATTATCGCCGCAATCTGTATATTTTTTAGTTTTTACAAATAATCCGAATTTTCGGTGACGGCGTCTGATTTTGTCTGCAGCAAAATGTAAAATCTCGTTTATATTGGTATTAGACCAGTTATTTTGGATGATATCTAATATGTAATTTTGATTATCAGTGGTCTGTATAATTATACAGCCGGTTATATTACGGCTTTTTTTGTCAATAATTGTATATTTGTATTCATTAATATAAGAAAGACCTTTTAAAATATTTTCTTTGAACTCTCTGGCTTCAACACTCAAAAGTGGGCGAAAATGCGGAAGGAGCGAATCATTATATATGTTTGCAATTGTTTGTGAATCGGAATTTCTAAAATATCTGAAATTTTTTTTATCGTATCCGCATTCCGGGAAATTGGTAACTCTCCAGAGCCTTTCAAATGATATTTGGCTGAAACCGCATTTGTTTATAAACATTGATAAAAGTTCCGGAAGGTAGTCATCAACTTTAACCATAATAGAGGTGGCACCGAGTGCTTTATATTTAGAAACAGCATATTGAACGAGCTCCGAAGCTTCATCATAAGAATTCTCTTCAAAAAATAACTTCTTAATCTCAACTTTTCTTTGTTTGCTGTTATTTGGCGCAACGGTAATCAGACCTTTTATATCTTTTTTGTCTTTCAATACATAAGATTCGGGCAAATATTTGAAACGCAAAGGAAGCAAGTGATGCAATAATATCAAAGGATTAAACATAATACCGTTAATATAAGCACTTCCGGCATCATTGTTTAAAAATGATATCATTTCCAGCGTTTTCTTTTTATCAAAATACAAAAGTTTTCTGATTTTGCTCATAGAAAAATTATATCCTTAATACTTTCCAGTTTCAATAACTGTAATTTTAATTATATACTTTGGTGTATTACTTTTAATTATTAATTTATTTATTAGTTTGCGACATTCTTTCTCTTTTGTTACGAGGAAAAGAGAAAGAAATGTACAAATAAAAAATATTAATTTAAAATTAATAACTAAATCTAATACACCAAAATATATTTTTGGGTAAGTTTAACCAAAAATTATTTGAGTTATAATTACTTTATATAAGTTTGGTAAGGAGAATATTTGTGTATAATATAAGAAAATTATCCGATGATTTACTATATATTGGTTGTTCGGACAGAAGATTGGCTCTGTTTGAAAGCGCTCACCCGATACCGAACGGAATTTCGTACAATTCGTATCTTTTGAAAGACGAAAAAACAGTATTGTTTGATACAGTCGATAAAGCTTGTTCAGCACAATTTTTTGAAAATCTGAAAGCAGGACTTGACGGAAGACAGCTTGACTATATCATTGTACATCACATGGAACCTGACCATTGCGCATTATTGGAAAATGTTACATCAATATATCCTGATGCCAAAATTGTTTGTACTGCCAAAACTGTTGCAATGATAAAACAGTTCTTTAATCTTGATATTGATTCAAAAGTAATTGTTGTAAAAGATGGCGATATTTTAAATACAGGTAAACACGAACTGTTATTTACGCCCGCACCAATGGTTCATTGGCCAGAAGTTATGGTCACTTATGACAAAACTGACAAAGCCTTGTATTCGGCAGATGCCTTCGGTTCATTTGGCGCAATAAACGGAAATCTTACTGATGAAGGAATAAATTTTGGGAAAGATTACCTTGATGAAGCAAGGAGATATTATACCAATATTGTCGGGAAATACGGAATGCAGGTTCAGATGCTGCTTAAAAAGGTTTCAGGACTTGATATAAAAACAATTTATCCGCTGCATGGACTTGTAATAAAAGAAAATATCAAAAAATATATTGAAAAATATGATAAGTGGTCAAAATATCAAGCAGAAGAAAACTCCGTACTTATTGCATATTCTTCAGTATACGGAGGAACCGAAAATGCGGTTAATATCCTTGCCGGAATGTTGGCTGACAAAGGAATTAAAAATATAAAAATGTACGACGTTTCGCAAACTCATCATTCGTATGTTTTATCTGACGCGTTTAAGTATTCCCACATTGTATTTGCAACAACCACATACAATAACGGAATTTTTGAAACAATGGAAAACTTATTGCACAATATTCAGGCCCACAATTTGCAGAACAGAAAAATCGTTCTTATCCAAAACGGTTCATGGGCTCCGGCATGCGGGGGGCAAATGAAAATAATACTTGAAAAAATCCCAAACACTGAATTTCTTGATGAATCTTTGTGTATCAAATCTACCCTTAAAGAGGAACAACTCAGTGAACTGGAATGTATTGCAGATAAAATAATTAACAGTTTAACGAACTAAAAAGGAGGAAAATTATGAAGTATGTATGTTCAGTATGCGGTTACGAATATGATCCGGCTAAAGGCGATCCGGACAACGGAATTGAACCGGGAACAGAATTTGCAGATTTGCCGGCAGATTGGGTTTGCCCGCTTTGCTCAGTCGGCAAAGATATGTTTAACGAAGCTTAATAAAAGCTAAAATTTTTCATCATGAAAATCCGTTCCTCCGGTTTGGAGCAGTGACGGATATTTGTCAGCAGCTTTTTTAACCGACTCGTTTGAATGAAATTTGACAATACTTCTAAATCTTTGATAAGGATAATAAACCTCTACACCGTCTAAGCCGATTGTGGAAAGATTTTTTATTAATCGTTCCAGGCTCAATGCCCAACAGCATGCCGGATGCGCCAGAACAGCTATTCCGCCCGCATTGTGTATTGCATTTATCAACTTTTTTACGTTGCGAAAAGTAAATATTCGAAACAGAGCGTTCTCCGTCCCGATTTTATTTTTTGCAAGAAACTTTTTAAACTCATCATTCTCAATATCAATACCGTAAGCAAGAAGATGTATAAAAACATATCCGAACCAACAGTCAAACTCTACACCCGGAATCAGGATATCGTCTTTAACTTGCGCATGAACTTCTGCCGTATTATGGTCGGTTATTGAAATAAGCTCGTATCCCTTTCCCTTTGCGCTTTGTAAAATTTGCCTATAATCACCTTCGCCGTCAGAACAGGCAGTATGTATATGCAAATCAATCTTTTTATTTGCATAATCCTCTTTTGTATATTTTCTAAGTTTTTCTGCTAAATTATCCATATTTATTATAGAATTATTGTATGACAAAAAAGAACAAAACACCGTTTGGAATTTTTATTGAATCAATCGGATTATATTTTTCAAATTTTGGTCAATTTGTAAAATATATGACTTTCCCGGTTTTGGGACAGATTTTTGGTCTTGTTTTGACCTTATCTTTGGCAATAATATACTCAAAAAATCTTCCTCAATTGATTGAAAAATATCAAATATTTAATAACTTTAATACGCTCGTTATATTCGCCATCATTATTTCACTTCCGGGGATAATTATTTTTACAAAAGCATTCTGGGAATATCTCGTTGCTTACGGCGCAATAAATTCGATGCTTGAGAATATGCTAAAATCCGGTAAAGTATATGATTTTAGCGCACATACAGAACTTATAAAACGACGTACTGCTTCTTTTGTTATGCTGTGGTTAATAGTCGGTATCTTTTCCATACTGGCATTTTTCCCCCTCTTTTGGGTACCTGCTGGCATTATAGCGATTTATATGGTTTTAATCTTTCAAGCGTTCACATACGAACCCGAACTATCTCCGGTCGGATGTGTAAAAAAGAGCTTTACCCTTATTAAAGGGCATTTTGGAGCAACATTTCTATTGATATTTTTATCAGGATTACTTTGCTGGTTCTTGATTCCGCAATTATTTAATTCGCTATTTGAAAACACAGGCATCTGCAAGTTGCTCTCCAATGCGGTTACACCTTTTATCGAAACAATGCCGGTTACAGAATGGAATTACTTTTTAGTTCAATTCCATATACCAGAAATCAAAAATTCTGAGCTTGCTATGTTTATTGTCAGTTCGTCTTTAGCACAAATACTTATTCAATATACATTACCGTTAAGGTCAATAATGTGCGGATTATGGTACAAAGAGCTGAATGGAGAAATCCCGTCTTCTCCCGAAAAGAAAAAAACTTCTAAAAAACGCCCAAGTGAAAAACTTATGGAAGAATCTAACAAAAAATTTGTAAAGAGATTAGACAAAAATATCCTAAAACGTGCCATGGAAAAAGACGAGGAATAAATAATAATTAACATAAAGAAAAAAGAGAGCGATCTTCACTCTCTTGGATTTAGATTGAGTATAAATTTATGAATAGGAGAAATATTATGCTTATTTATTGTTTATTACATCAATGATTTTATATCAGCTAACTCAACTGCCAAATCTCTGCTGCCAAGTTCCTTTTCTGCCGCATCAACAAATTTTACGAACTTGTCCATTGATAAAGCAATTCTGTCAATAGTTTTAGCATCCAAGTCAACCAGTTTTACTTCTTTTTTTGCTTGAACAAATTGGCTGTTTGCAGCTGAAAGTAATTCCATCATTCTTTCAGCGCTAACTTCTTTTCTTTCAACTTGTGTAGGTTGTTTATCTACTTGCGCAGCTTCTTCTTCACCTTTTCTTAAATTAAAATATGGTATATTATAACCGCCATTGCTGCCACCAATTTTTCCGATACCGTCTGTCATTTTAAATACTCCTTTTCATTTTTTTCCTTTGTGACATGTATTACGGCACATTTTCCAAAAACTTTAATGTTTTTGAATAAATTTTTACAATTCTTTACAATTGCAGCACAAAGCTTAATAATAGATTAATTTTCCCTTGTTTAACATATAGTCCCAAATGTTTTGCCCTTTAACAAATCTTCCTAATTAAGTCGAACTCATTGTCTTGGCAATATAAGTTACAATCTTTCGTCTTTTTCCGCACTCTTAAATTGTCCTAATTGTTTTTTTGTATTATGATAATGTAGTGAGGTAAATTATGGACTTTTTTAGAAATCATAAAAAATTAATCGTTGGAATTATAACCGTTTCGTTTATTATATGGACTGTAGGAATGGGTATCGGACTTTTGTTTTTAAGATAAATTGCGAGGGATAAATTGAATCTGAAAAAAATATTAAATATTTTAATGTTTTTGGCAATCCTTTTAAATACCGTCGGGTGTTTATCTTCTTTTGCAACGGATGATTTAGATCTACAGAAAAAGAAAACACAAGAAAAAATTAATCATTTAAAGTGGCTTGAAAATGTAGAAACCAACAAACTTTACAAAAACCAGCAAAAGCTTGAAACAGCAACAACAAATTTAACCAATTCAAAAACCGAAATTATTGAAATGCAGAAAAAACTTGGTCAATTAGAATCTCAGCTCAACACAGCATCTTCAGAGTATTACGTTTTAAATAACGAACTTGCCAATCACCTAAGAAATGCTTATAAATCCCAAAGAAACGCAAGATTTCAGATATTATTGGATTCCGATGATATAAACATGCTCGTAGACAGATGGTATTTCCAGAAAATCATTCTTCAAAAAGACGAAGCAAGAATGCTGGCAGCAAAAAACAAAGCATTGGAGATCGCCCTAATTAAAAATAATATCGTTTTAAAAAAACGTAGCCTTGAACGTTCTGTTGCTTCTATAAACACTCAACAGGATTATATAAAAAGAGCAATCGCCAGAAACGAAAGTATGATTAATAAACTTAAAACTGACAGAATTGCCTACCAGAAAGCCGAAAAAGAGCTGGCAAGACAATCTCAGCAAATAGGCTCATATATTAACAGAACAACTAATAAGCCTTCAGATGTTACAGTTGTTTCAGGATTTATGAAACCAATCCAAGGGAGAATCACCTCTCCTTTCGGCTGGAGAACACACCCGATATTTAATACCAGAACTTTCCATTCCGGAATAGATATTGGAGGACCTAACCTGGGTGCAATCAAAGCTTCAAACTCCGGAAAAGTCATTTATACCGGATGGTACGGCGGATACGGGAAAGTTGTTATACTTGAGCACGGAATCGTTAACGGAAAACCGATTACAACGCTGTACGCACATATGAGCAGAATTGCAGTTGCAAATGGAACAAAAGTTCAGCGGGGTCAGGTATTAGGCTACGAAGGAACAACAGGATACAGCACCGGCCCGCATTGTCACTTCGAAGTAAGAGTTAACGGACAACCTAATAATCCGCTCACATATATAGGAACATAGTAAATTGAAAAAGAAAATTGTTACATTTTTGATATTATTATTCGCTACTGTCTTATCGGCAAAGGCTAATTTTGAAATGGCTGAGAGTGCTGATATAACGGGTGATGCCTTCTTTATACCATCTACAGGTATAGTAGAAACCTCTAACGAAAAAAAATATACGAAACATGAAGGCACTATGCCTCCTATTAAAAGGCTTCGGCTCAATATTCAAAACAAGTTAGACAGCAGAGCAGCTAAAAATATGGAATTAGCTCCTGTAAAACAAGAGGAAGAGGATATTTATTCCGTTGAAACAAGCACTTCAAAATATATTTCAAAAGAAGAACAAGAAGAATTTGAAGATATGACTCCGGACGGATTTGAAGCCGATGAAGAAGCAATTGCAGAAAAAGGCAAAAAGAAATTATTCCATAGTAAAAAGAATACTGCAAAAGACATTGACAATGACAATGAAGACATAATACTCGATTGCGACAAAGTAGATTATGATACGCCTAACTATATTATTTATGCAACCGGAAATGTAAATATTGAATTTGTTAAACAAAAAACCAACGTAATGTGTGATGTTCTGACTTTTGACAGAATTAACAGTACAATCAAGGCAGAGGGCAATGTAAGAATAGTTAAGAGCGGAAGAACTATTACCGGTGATTACATTTTCGTTGATATGAATGAAGAAAACGCCTTAATCGAAAATCCTAATTGCCAAATGAGCTCTGTAGAAATAAAAGCAAGAAAAGGTTTTGTATATGCTGATAAAATTATCCAAGAGCAAGGTGAAATAACAGTCAGCGAATCTTATCCCATAAACTTCCTCTCAAACAGAAGAACAGCAAGAATCAGTCAGATGCTCACTCCACCCAAAGAATCTTTGACAGGAGATTTGGAAAACAGAACAATAACATTTCAGGCTGATAGCATAAAAATTAAACAAAAAGGCGATCTAGAAGTTATTGCAATAAAAAGAGGGAAAATGTCCAAGGGTAAAAGAACAATTCTTAAAATCCCGGGCATAAAAATTTATACGAACAAAAACCACGATTACGCAGAAACAAACTTTTTTGAAGTGGGCAATTACAGAGGGCTTGGGCTGTATGCAGGCCCGGGCTGGGTATTTGAACTTCCGAAAGGTTCAGTTCTCAAAGCTGTTCCGTTTATTAATAATAAATCCGGATTCGGCGTCGGTGCTTTAGGTCGTTTCAGTAGCGGAACCAACCAAACAACCGCAGCATATTCTACCGCAGCAAGCAGGTTTTTCTTATATGGTAAACAAGAACTCGATGACAATTTATTTATGCAGTACTCCGTAAACAGTTATATGGATGAATGGTTTTTAGGCAGACGCAGACCCAAATATGGTGTGTCTATGGTTTATAAAAATAACTATTCCGCAAACGGATTTTTACTTCCCGGAAGAGAATCAGGGTTTACACACAGAATTGAAGCGGGTTATTTCCACGATTTGGATTTTGATTCCGGTCATGAAAAAATTAAGAGCTCCGGCAACATGGGAACAACACGTTTTAGATATATGGCAGAAGCTCGACAAAATTTCTTCAACTACAAAAATCCGGAAAAGTTAAAATCCTTCCAAATAGATTTTGTATCACAGCTTTCAGCAGCATTATACGGAACAGGAGATACACAGACTCTGTTTAGATTAGGTCCGAGTGTCAGATTCCAGTATAAAAGATGGATGCAGGACGTAGCCTATACTTTCAACATGTATGATGACCATACACCAATGGCAAAATACGATGCCTTCAGATACGGTACTCAAACATTAATGTTGAGAGAATATTTTAGAATTTGTAAATGGTTGACCGTCGCTTGGTACGGTAATATTTGTACCTCCAATGATACAATCAACGGACGGCGACTTCCGGAAAATACCTTCTATATTTCTGTAGGTCCTGATGATTTTAAACTGCATTTGGGTTACGACTTTGAAAGACAAGTCTTCAGAACTGTTGTTGAAGTTATGATGGATGCAAAAGGTGCAAAAGTTGGGTACAATACATTTGAAATTAAACAAGACAAAAAAGCACATAAAGATAATACCCCGGCAGAAAGACCTGTTAATAACAAGCTTGCACCTACTCAACCGAAAGTTTTACAAAAAGCCGTAGTTGAAAATATAAAGGTTATGGAAGATGTGCTTTAATATCTGTAAAAAAAAGAAACTAACGGATATGATTATCCGATATGGGAAGTTATGCGGTCAAAAAAATTATACGCCCGGCTATTCCGGTAATATTTCCGCACGCTACAAAGACGGAATGTTAATTACAACCTCCGGTTCATCGAACGGTTATTTGAAACGTTCTCAAATCGTTTATACAGATTTTGGCGGAAATTCTTTAGAAAAAGGGAAAAAACCTTCAAGCGAGAAATTTCTGCATATAGAAATATATAAACAAAGACCTGAAATTAATTTTATAATCCATGTTCATCCGCCATATCTTAGTAGCTTCGCTTCGGCAGGAAAAGATTTAATCGAACCGATTATGGCTGAAAACGTGTTTTATTTTGGGGGGATTCCTCTTGCTGACTATGCGCTTCCTTCATCAAGAGAGCTTGTAGATAATACAGTAAAGTATTTTGACAAATATGATGCCGTTTTAATGGAAAATCATGGTTTTATTGTTGCCTCAAAAACTATGGAAGATGCATATTTAAAGCTTGAACTGGCTGAAACATACGCTCAGACTGTTCTAAACACATATATTTTAGGCGGAGCAAAACTCTTAACTGCTGATGAAGAAAAAGCAATATTAGATTTAAGAAAATCTATTTAACCGCTTTTTTAATAATATCTCTCGTCTGCCAGAAATACACTTTGCCGTTAAATATTCCTCCTTCAATATCCTGAGGTTTGCCAAAATATTTTTCAAGTTTGAGCGCATTACTAATTGCTATTTTAAGAGGTTCTATCAAAGCTCCCCAATCTTTCTCAATTTCGTCTTGTTCCAAATGCCGTTCTATAACTTCGCCCGTATCCTTTACCAAATAATCTCCATATGAATTCGGCACGGTTTCTAATTTTAGTTCCCCGCTTTTTCTGTCATAACTTATTATTGCATTCTCGGTGCCATGGTCAAAGCACATAACGTTAGCTTTTGTTTCTATTCTTAACTTCCCGTCTTCCGTTTCAGTATAAAGCGTAAACGGGTATTTTGTGTAGATATCTTGTTGGACAATTATTGTCGGTTGAATTATATCATCAGAGATTCCATACCTCTCTCTCGATTTTTTAGCAGGCAAAGCATCCTTACTGTTTACAACATCATCAATGAGTTTAACAAACCCCCCATACAACATGGAAAGTTTTGATTCATAAATACCCGCAGTCGGATAATCCGGCAAATCTTCGGCATTGAATGCGGAACGAATTCTTGCGTCATCTTCTTTAATTCCATATAGCTTGCACATTTCTACAAGTTCTGAATTTAAAGGATGGGAGATGAGCTTTTCACGTCGCTCCGATTTGTCATTTGTTTCATTAATATATCCATAAATTTTATTAATATAACCCGCCGGAACAACAAAACCTTTCGGAATGTCTATATCCGATAAGTACCCTTCGTTAAGAAGTTTTTGCATAACACCCAGCCTGTATGCTTTTTCTCCCGAATTTTTTCTGGTAAGCTCCGAAAAATCCAACAGTTTTTCTTCTTCATCTAAAATCGGAATGTTAGGCGGGCAAATATTACTGCCATTTTCAATAATTTTTACAGCTTCAGAAGCTTCTATCTTTGAATATTTGGTTTCTCCGCTTTCATTCGAAACGGTTATATATTCCCCCGCAAGCTTTTTTATTTCATTATATTTTTTATCATCATAAATAATACTTACAACATCAAAATCTTGTTTTGCTCTTGCTCCGGCATGTGATAAATCATTTATTAGAGCATTGTTTAAAATAATTCCGTACACATTTTTTGGAAGAACCGAGATTGTATCATAAGCTGCGCTGTCATCTTCAAATTTATCAATTATTACGATAACCGGCTTATCCTCGGGAATGTTATTTAAGTCACTTACTAATAAACCTTCTGCAGAACCTTTTGAAAAAATTTTTTCAGCAGGTTTCCCGGTTATTAATCTGTTATATATATTTATCTTTTTTGATATATCAAACTCATTTAATTCTTTTTCTTCTGTTTCGGTCTTTTTGTTTAGAATCTGATAACTTGTAGGCGAAATATATGTATCCATATTCCAAGTATAATATTTCCCATCATAAATCATTGGAAAATCACCATGAATTTCACCTCTGTAATCTCTTATTCTTAAAAGTAATTCCTTATTTTCCAACGGTTCATCATCGGTTTTAATTGAAGTAAGAAAACAGCTTGAACCTGTTTTTTTTAAACCATAATAATCGGATTTAAAGTTTATAGTTGGGATAGTCTGGATTTTCATGTCACCATTATAACATGAATTTGTTTGTTGTATACTGTTTTTAGCAAAGGGAATGTAAATGGCAAAAGAGAAAAAGAAAAAAATAAAAGTTGCTTTTCCGCACATGGGAACAATATCTGTAGCTTGGTCGGCAGGGCTTAAAAAGATTGGTGTTGAACCTTATGTTGAGCCGTATACCAGCAAAAAAACTCTTTCTTTGGGGACAAAAAATTCTCCCGAAGCCATTTGTCTTCCATACAAACTGATTTTAGGTAATTTTATTGAAGCAATCGAGGGCGGAGCAGATTATGTTGCAATGATTACGGCACCTGGATGTTGTCGTCTTGGTGAATACGGAAGTAATATATTCAGCTCTTTAAAAGATATGGGCTATAATGCTAACTATATAGAAGTTTCGCTCTATGACGGAATTCGAGGGTTCTACAATTTTCTAAAAAGACTTATCGGAAGAAATGACCCTATTTTAATTCTGAGAGCATTAAATATAACAATAAGAAAAGTTTTTGCAATTGATGATTTGAATAGTGCTTTGTCATATTATCGTGCAAGAGAAATTCATTTTGGAGATGCGGAAAAACATTACAAAAAAGCTTTGGATATGATTGATAAAGCTGATAACACATCTCAGTTAAAGAAGGCCTACCCGCTGGCATTAAAAGAAATTGAAAAGACACAAATAGACGAAAATAAAGAAGTTTTGTATGTCGACCTGACAGGTGAAATTTACCTTGTAAATGACGAATTTTCCAATCAATATATAGAGCGCGAACTTGGCAGAATGGGAGTGCAGACAAGAAGAAGCCTCACTGTCGGGAGTTTCTTAAAAGATGCTATTATTCCAAAAGCGTTTCAGAATAAAGAAACTCACCTTCAAAGAGCGGAAAAAATGGCAAAACCCTATCTGATGCGGGATATAGGCGGGGATGCCTTGGAATGTGTTTCAGATGTTGTTTTTGCTGATTACAAAGGAAAAGACGGAATTATACATATTTCTCCTTTTACATGCATGCCGGAAATTATGTCCCAAAATATATTTCCGTCAATAAGAAACGAACACGATATTCCATTGCTTGCTCTGATTATGGATGAACAAACAGGAAGAGCCGGATATATAACACGTTTAGAAGCCTTCGTTGACCTTATGCGGCGTAAAAAACGTGCAAAAGAAGGTAAAATCAAAACCGGAGTCTAATAAAAACTGCGAAAATTATATCTATTAAGTTTTGTAAATCCGAATTTAATAGAAAATACAGGCATTTGAGGCATTTTTATATTTTTTGTGATATATTTACATTACTAATCAGCAAATTTTTATATTTTCAGGTTTTATATAAACGAAGGAGTTATGTAGGTGTTAGTAAACAAAATAGACGGTTTATCTCATAAAGGATATCAGCCTTGTATCAATAACAACGGGGATTTGGTCTATGCTTTTTATTATCCGCATGATTCCAATAACCAGGAAGTACAAGTCGAATTCTACAGACCATGGTCAAAAAATGGCGATAAACCAGTCAGAACAATTAACCTTAAAGATACAAATATTGTTGATTTTAGTAAAATTCCTGAATTTAACAACATTAATGTAATTCCATATCGTATTTTAGTTAATGGTAAACATGTTGTCGATTCCGGATTTTATACTGATTTCAGAAATTCCGGTAACGGTTTTAATCTTATCAATCGGAAAGTATCAAACCCAATAACCGGCGGACAAGCTATCCAGACTATGATTGATTCCCAGAGGCCAGGAGCTTTTTATAGCGGATTTAACAGTGAGTACACGGGGAAAGTTAATTACGATATAAACCGCCAGAGAGATTCCGAGGACGTTATACGTACGGCTTCCAATAAAGGAGGAGGTTCACTTGCCGGAATTGAATATGACATAGATGAATATTTTAAAAAAATGGATATTCAAAAAATCTTTATGACACCTGTTTGGGGCTATGACCCCCTTACTTCTCATCGTTATTTAAACCAAATTGATACACAAATATCTGATGATATAGGGAATGTAGATAATTATGAAACTTTCATAAGAAAACTTTATAAAAACGGAATGCAGTATGTTGATGACTTTGCAATAACATCAATGGGCTTGGAAGGTATACCGGTTCAATATGCATTAAGGTGGGCCGGACAAAACCCGCAAACATACTATTGGTTCCGCATGAACGGACTTAACGACGGACCGTTAGGATTTGGCGTAGTACCAAAAAATAAAGTTGAAAACCTAAGATTTCGTGTAATTAATCCTCCTGTAGTTTACAACTCCGAAACAGGCAAAGTTGAAAAAAATCCTAAATACAATTCTAACAGAGAAGTAATATATCAAATTTATGATGTTTCACAGGTTACGCCTGAACAGCTTACGAATTCTAATGAAATTATCAGAAGTTATAAAAACATAAAAACGGAAGACAAGCTTGCAATCAACGATTCTGCCGATACAATTCTTCCTCATTACTTTGAAATAAAACCGCAGGAATATAAAAATCGTCTGGAAGAATTTGCAAAAATGAATAAGAATTCTTCAACGCCGATAAAACTTGATTCTCCTGAAGGTGCGCTTTTCATAGGACAATTCACAAACTTCAAAATAAGTGTTGAAGGTGAAGGCGCTGTTTTTTGGGATGCAAATCCTGATTTACTCAAACGAAATTACTACATATCGCCTTATGATGAAAAGTTGTTAAATGCAATTCCGAATCCATCTGAACGTGACCACTTAAGAGAGCTTATAAAACGAGGGAATTACGAAATTCGGGATGTTGCAATTCAAGCAGGTGTATACCGAACTCAGCTGGTTAAAGATATACAGCTTCTGTATAACGCTCAAATGATTAAAAATGCTTCCGGAAAAAGTGATATTGATAAACTTATAGGCAACTCCCTGCCCGATAAAGCTCGTTTGAGTACGGAAGAAATCGAAAATATACTCGGAGGCTGGTACAATCTTTCAAGAAAAGGAATAGAGTCTAAAAGTGATGTTACTGTACGTGCATTAATGAAACTTCCTGTAGATTCACTTGAACTTGGCGATAATACAATAGGCGTGTTAACAACGTCATTTTTCACAAACAGAGCTGCCAGAGAAGAAGATATAGGACTTTCGAGATTCGATTATCATAAACAGGGATTAGGCGTTTATACCCCTTATGATTCTACGTTCTATAGTTTCAACAATTTGTACGAAACAAAATTAAAAGATTTTACGTATGAAGTTATAAATGCTGTTAACAAAACCTCGCCGGAAAAATTACTCAAGCCTGACGGAAACTATACAGAATACGGTGAATACGTAATCAACCTGCTCGGCAAAGATATAGCAAAATACGCATTTCTAAAAGCAATTGCTGGTGATAAACTTCAAACCAAAATCATGTCCGATGACATACTGAAAGGTAAAATAACATACAATTATCCGGAGCTCAGAAAAATTACCACATTAAAAGCATTAGGAATAAATGCTTCCAGCCCGGAAAATGAAGCAAAAGCCCTTTTAAATATCATTTCAAGCGGCCTTGGTAAACTTGACAAAAAGGATATAAAATATGTTGCAGAGTCCGTTTCAAAACGAATTGAAGGTACAACACTCAATGGTTTTAGACTTTCCGAAGCAATGGTTAATAAGTCCGGATTAGGTCTTGATTTAAGACTTGATGCGGCAAAAGATGTTGCAGATATGGATTCTGTCAGAAACGGCGATTTATCCTTCGACAGAGCTTGGGATGAAGTAATAGATTTTTGGAAAAAATACGTTCAGGAAATAAAGAAAATTAATCCTAACGCATATATAGTAGCGGAAATAACTGATGTCGACCAGCTTATGCGAGCTATGTACGGGCAGGACTCAGATGTTTGGAATTCTGATTTATCAACTGTCGGCGGTAAATATAAAAATGTACCTGATGCAATAAGAGCATTCTTCTCAGAAACTGGCGTTACAAGCGAGTCAGCTTATTCTTATACTTTTACGGACTTGCTCCATCTGTTCTCTGCTGATGCGGAATACGGAAATATACAAAAAGATGGTATAAACAGCCTAAAAAACAGAATGCAAGCTTTAATTAATACTAATGGGCTTGATTATATAAGAAATATTTGGACTTTTGCAGATAACCCGGATAAACCGAGTATACTTCACGCTATGGCGCTTGATATGGAGCTTTTCCATACAACGAATTTAGAACCTGATTTTAGGGATAAAGCAGAAAGCTTTAATAATGCACCTTATGAACAAAGGCGCAGAAATGCAAGAATTTCAGTTTTGCAGGAAATGTCAAATGCTGATAAATTTGAAGATTTACCTCTTGAATTAATGATGAACATTGATAACAAAGAATACTTCAAGACAGTAAATACAAGAGCGGTTGCAATGAGCAAACTAATCCGAAGTGCAATTAATGACAGAATTCCAAATACGTTTGATAAGAAAAATATTTTAAAACAGGCTCTAGTTGATTTGACAAATGGGAATTATCTTACAAACGATAAAAACATAAATCTTCAAACAATAAATATTCCGGAGCTTCAAACATTAGATTCTGCCTTAGATTCAATACTAAAACTTGCGGGGCTGACTCTTACGGAATCAGAAAAAAAATCTGTTATAGAAAAAGCAAAACAGCGTGAAAGGGTTGAAAAATATGCTGTCAGAGGGGATTTTGATTGGAATGAGGGCAAACACTGGACTGCAATTGAACTTATTGACAGAGCAAAGTCTGTATTAGGAAGAAGTGAGTCAAATTATCAAAAATACAGTCCTTATACAGTTAGTGTAGCAGCTCTTCTGGCAGATTCATATAAAGAAGTCACTAAAGGTAAAAATTTAGACATTTTTACCAAAGGAACAAGAGCGTTTGTAGAAAAATATGATAGAGAAGCCGTAAATAAAGCTTCTTCGCCGCTTCCATACACCCAAGAAAATCAAGTTATTAAAAAACAAAAAGCCTATGCTTCAAGAGATATTGAAACGGTTATTAATATGGTTATTCAACAGGCAGAACTTAAATCAGGTAAGAAATTCTCAAAATCTGATCATGATTATATTATGAAAGAAGTTTTCCAATCCGCTACAGAACCGGCTGTTCAAAAAGCTCTGATGTACGCAACATTCTTATCAGCCCTGCCCGGAATTCCGTCAATTTATTACAGAGACATATTGGGCGCTCTCGGATATGATGAAAAAGCAAAAAATGTATTTTTACAAAGCAGAAATACAGTTAAATATTCGCAAATAGAAGAAGCCGGCCCGCTAAAAGAATACAGAACAAGAATTTTTAATGCATTTAAAGAAGTTATGCAAATAAGGAGCAAGGAAGGACTTGGTGCAATAAATGGCGGAACACCTTACCTTCTGGAAACAAATAATCCTGATGCAATGGCTATGCTTTATCAAAACAGCAATGACGATATCGCAATAACAGTTTTGAATGCAGGCGGAATAAATCCGCATAACAGGGTTGAGTATGATAAGAGCATAGTTGATGATTCTGAAAATGCAGTTTATACAATAAATAACAACAATAAATATGTTCCGAAACAAAAAAGACTTGAGCTCAATGAGATAATATTACCGGCCTTCTTAGCCTTAACCGCAGGCATGGTTTTTGTCAGCGCAATAGGAACAGATACAACAGAATATATCGTTAAGAAAACTGAAGACGGCGCCTTTCGTCTGGTAAGAAAAGACGGTAAAAAGATTGTTTTGAACGGCAAAAATTCAAAATGGGGAGTTATGTTTCTTAAAAAATTCTTTAAGCCATCATTTAAAGGAAATTATCTGAATCTCTCAAGCAACATTGTTAACAACACATATAAATTAAATGAATCCAATGAATTAGGTAAAAACTTGTCCTTAATTTCTTGCTAATTAAGTTTAGATTCCTTCATCTTCTTCAGCGTTCTCTTCATCCACCTTAGGTGCTTCAACGGTTACACCAAGTTCAGCAAGTGCATTTCTTGCTTTTGGAGCCAGTGCGGTATCCGAAAAATTCTCTAAAATAGTTTTATAACAATCAATCGCTTCCGGTTTCATATCACGGAGTTTATATACATTCCCGGCCTTATAATACAAAGGCGCAAGTTCGCTTGCTGTTGCAACAAGCATCGAATTATCAAGTTTAATTTTAATACTGATAAGCGTTTCATTGTCTTTTGGCGACAAAAGCGAACGGCCATATATCTTTTTTGTAATATTATCAATATCATCAGACATCTGCTGAACTTCTTCTTTAGAAAGTTTCCCGGCTTTTTTTGCTGCGGATACATCAAGAGATATTGCCGATAATACCAAAAAACCTGCCACAATCCATATAATTATTTTTTTCATTTTTAACTCCGATACCTTAAACATTATACCCTTATTATATTATATAAAAAAGTTGATTTTTATCATCAATTAAATGTATGATTGTTCCTATGGAAAAATATGTTTATCAAATGTTTATTTTGGGTTTGGAAAATCCTTACGATGCCCTAAAAAAAGGACTTGGCGGAGTAATTTTTTTTACTAAAGATATTCATACAGAAACACAAGTAAAAGAAACTATAAAAAAAATAAAAACTGAAGCACTCATTCCGCCGTTTATCTCTATCGACCAGGAGGGCGGGCGTGTTGAACGTACAGAAAATATCCGTCCCAAAAGACTTTCTCCAAAATTTGCTTATGAAAAAGGCATACTTAAACATCAAACGGAAGAAATGGCAAAAGAGCTTAGAGCGTTGGGGTTCAATCTTAATTTTGCACCTTGTGCTGATGTAAACACAAATCCAGATAATCCTATAATCGGCGAAAGAGCATTCGCCAACAACCCTAATGATGTTATAAAAGGTGTAAATATTTTCACAAAAGCTATGCGTGAAAACAAAATAATTCCATGTATTAAACATTTTCCCGGACATGGTGATGCCGACAAGGATAGTCATTTAACTCTTCCTGTAATAAATCTGTCACGCAATGAAATGGAACAAATACATATAAAACCTTTCAAAGATGCGATAGAAAACAATATAGAAATGATTATGGCAGCACATTTATACTGTCCATGTTTCGACAAAAAAGAAATTCCCGCATCTTTAAGCAAAAATATTTTAGGATATTTAAGAAATACACTCGGATTTAACGGAGTAATTATTTCCGATGATATGGTGATGAAAGGGGTACAAGCATACGGCAATCTTGAAGCTTGTATTATGGGTATAAATGCCGGTATTGATATGTTCATTTTTCGAAATTCCGATAACAAAATCCTCGATATGATAAATGAACTTTCCCAAATTGTCGAAAAAGATACTGTTCTTAGAGAAAAAGTACTGGCTTCATTCAATAGAATAACCGCTTTAAAACAACAATACAAAATTTAATCTAAACATATCGTAACATTTAGGCAATTTTTCAGAATATTTTGTTTTATATAAAGTATGGTTATGCAAGTAGGAAAAATCAACCGCATTTCGTTTGGGAACTCAAATATGCCTGCAAAGCCTATTTACAGTGACTCTGACGAAATTAAAATAACGGAGTTGAAAAAAACAACTCCGGATTTTGGCGTGAAAATACCTCAGAAATATACAAAACTTGGAGTTAGTGAGCTTGAAAACGGACTTAAAATTTATTCCTACAAATTAGCCAACGGGCATAAAGTATCTGTTATTCCAATGGAAGATTCACCGACAACCGTTAAAAATTATGTTAATGTCGGTTCAATGAATGAAACAGATGATATAAAAGGTATAAGCCATTTCCTTGAGCACATGGCTTTTAACGGAACAAACGGAACAGACGGTTATATCAAACTTGAGAGGGGCGATTCGTTTAAAAAGATTGATGAACTCGGAGGCTGGACAAATGCAAGTACAAACTATGCACTAACAGACTACGTAAATTCAACTCCGCTTCTTGAAGAAGGAGATTTGGAAAAACAGATTCAGGTTATTGCCTCAATGACAGAAGATTTAAAACTTTCGTCGGAGATGGTAGAAAAAGAGAAACATCCGGTTTGCTCTGAAATTGACATGATTCTGGATAGCCCTGAAACTATTGCAATTGACCAAACAGTAAGGAGTTTATTTAATGTACAAAGCTCAGCCGATGAACTTGTAGGAGGAAGTGTAAACCATATCCAAAACCTAGACAGGCAAAAAGTTTTAGATTATTACAACAAATATTACACTCCGGACAATATGCACCTTGTTATAACAGGGAATGTGAATCCGGACGAAGTCATGACACTTGTTTCAAAAAACTTCCATTCAAATAAAATCCCTCAGGGAAAAAGATATGATGAAAAAATAACACCAATAAACAAAAATGTAAGAAAAGATTTTATTACTGACAAAGCTTCTTCAGCGAATGCCGTTATAGGCTTTGCCGGTCCTAAACCAAATGATGCTAAATCTAAAATTATCGGTAATATAGTAAACGAATATCTGCATTCGGCCGACTTAGGTTTAGATGTGGCTTTAGACACGTGCGGAGTTCAATCACGTATATTTTCCAGTGAAAAAATAAGTACAAATATTAACAACCCTGTTTTCAGTTATTATGGATTTGATTGTTCCGAAGACGATGTCGAGCTGGCTTTAAAATTACTTTTTAATAAATTCTCAGATCTAAAAATAAACGATGAAAAAATCTTAGATAACATAAAGAAATCTCTTTCAATGGATTTCAACAATACTCTTGAAAGTTCTTCTTATCTAAATGATTTTGTCGGAAGATCTGCATTTGACGGAAATCTTAACTATATCAAAGATTTTAACTCTATTTTAAACAGCATAACCATAGATGACGTTAACGACTACATCAAAAATTATCTTGATATAGCGAAAGCTGCTGTTACTGTTGTTCATCCTCAAACTGACAAAGATTCAATGATGATTAATTATGAAGCGGCAAAAAAAGTAAGCTTTCAGGGAAAAACAAAAAAACCTGTTAATATGGACAAAATTTCAGAAACAACATTAAACAATAACTATAAAATTGCATACGTGGAGTCGAAAAATAATAATACTCAATATAATATGCAATTAGTTTTTGATACTCCTAAAAATATTAATCCGGCAGCATTTGTTGTGCTAGACAGAATACTAACACGCGGAACGGCTGATAAAACACCGAAAGAATTCGTACAATATATGGAAGATAACCACTTTTTTGTAAGTGCCGGCTTAGACAAATCCTCTCTATCACTTAGCGGTTATTCTTTAGAAGGTGATTTTGCAAAGGGAACTTCAGCAGCTCTTGAACTTCTTAATAAACCAAGAATTATTCAGGAAGAATTTGATGATGCCGTTAAATATTTAAAAGATGTCTATTCAAGAAATGACAATTCCACTATAGATTTATACGAGGCTTATGAATCCCGTAATAATCCTAATTACGATTCAGTAAATGAAATTCTTGAAGGTTTGGATAAATTAACAATTGAAGATGTAAAAAATTTATATGATTACATAATGAAAAATTCAAAAGGGCTTATAACAGTAAACATTCCGGAAACTTCTAAGGATATGAAAACAAAAGCCATAAATGAATTTTCAAAATTTAATAATGTAAAACCTTTTAAATACGAAATTGAAAAAATATATAAAGCAGAATCTGAACCGGTAGTTTTAACGGAAGCACGAAATGTGTCTCAAGCTGAAATCCGTCAAACATATAAATTCAAAACGAATTCATCAATGAAAGAACATCTGACAGCACTTTTGATGAACTCAATTTTATCATCATCAGATACTATAGGGCTATTCAATAGCTTAAGAGAACAAGACCACCTCGCATACAGAGTAAATTCGTCATGCTATAGGTCAGGTGATTGCGGAGAAATGCACCTATTTATACTAACTTCAACCGATAACAAAGATACAGGCACAACCAGTTATGAAAATGTACAGAAATCAATCAACGGTTTCAATCGACAAATAAATAAACTCTTAAATTCAGAGTACAAAGATTCTGATTTGGAAACAGCCAAACGTGGATTAAAAGCGTCCATTTTGGATAAAGAATCAGTTGGCAGTAGGCTGGTTACAATAATGAATTCCCTCGAAATCGGCGAAACCTTAGATTATGACAATCGTGCATTTGAGATGATTGATTCCATTACAAGAGAAGATATTGATGCTTTCGCAAAACGTGTATTCGCAGGAAAGCCAATATATTCCATTGTCGCATCACAAGATACTCTGGATTATAATAAAGAGTTTTTATCGAGGATTACAGAGTAAAATCTTTAGTCGTTTTGGTATACGGTAAAAACGTATTGAAAACAAATTGATTCCGGAAGGCTGTTAACATAATTTCTTATTTCCGGAGGCAGTTGAGCCTCATATTCGCTTTGCGGATTCACTATTTTCATCAACTTTAAAACTTCTAAATTCTGCTCTTTAAGCATCTTCTGAAAAGTTGTTGCAGTATAAAATCTTATATGAGTTCTGTCCAGCAATCCAAATTGGGTATAATTAAACTGATTTAGCAAGAGCTGATGGATTATACTTTTGTGCGCTATGTTCGGAATACTTATAATTATTTGTCCGCCGGGCTTAAGCATTTTTTTACACCATTGAAGAACTGACGGCGGATCATATAAATGCTCTAAAACATCAAGTATAACAATTTTACTAAAGCTATGCTCTAAATAATCAAGAGAATCATCTATTTTATTTAGGTCATACTGTATTACATCTTTATAACAATTTGTCTTTTTTGCCTGCTCAACATGATAATCTAAATAATCAAGTCCGTATATTTCAACATTTTTGTGATTTTTTGTATACTCACCCCAATAACCTGTTGCACAACCAATTTCTAAAATAGTATCACCCTCTTTTATCCTTTCAAATGCAATGGCATAAGTTGTACCGGGAATTAATGAATTTATCTTTGTCTGATAAACATTGTGAAGCGTATTTTCTTGGACCATATTATAAACTCCTCTCTTATTAATATTATATACGATATTGAATTATTATAATAGAAATTTATTAAATTATATATTTTGGTGTATAAGTTAATTAATCTTTTGCGAGCGTGCTGCTGAAAGCAGCAATAGCAAGCTAAGGGTGCGGGCAAGCCCGCAACAGCTATTCAATCTCACGCCCGCAGGGCGTAGAAAACATCCGCTGTTTTTCTTTCTTGGGTGACATTCTTTCTTTTTAGATGCAATAAAAAGAAAGAATGTCGCAAATTAAAGAATAAGCAAATTTTAAAATATTTTGCACCAAAATATAAAAAATTCTTCTTTTTATATTCTCGTATTGTAATATTGTCATAGGTTACGCCTATATGCTACTTTACCTCTAACACTGTTTGTGCTATTATCCTCTTAATTGGAGAGGATATGTAATGATTGGTTTTTTATTAAAACTCTTAGGAGATTCTAACGAAAAAAAAATTAAAAATATAATGGGTATAATTGACCATATAAATGCTCTTGAGCCTGAGTACGAAAAGCTTACCGATGATGAGCTCAGAGCAAAAACGGATGAATTCAAGGCATTTTTGGCAAAACGTCCGACATCAGATAACCCAAAAGCTGACCGAATTTTGGAAAAAGAAGCGCTGGATAAAATACTTCCGGATGCATTCGCCACTGTTCGTGAAGCAGGGAAACGTGTTCTAAATATGCGTCATTTCGATGTTCAGCTTATTGGCGGATATTTTCTCCATAACGGTCACATTGCCGAAATGAGAACCGGTGAAGGTAAAACCCTTGTTGCAACACTTGCAGCTTATCTTAATGCACTTACAGGAAAAGGCGTTCATGTTGTAACTGTTAACGATTATCTCGCAAAACGTGACAGCGAATGGATGGGACAGATTTACAAGTTTTTGGGATTGTCTGTTGGTGTAATTCTCTCAAACCAACATGATGCAGAAGAATTTAACCGTAAGCGTGCCGCCTATGCTTGTGACATTACGTATGGAACAAACAATGAATTCGGGTTTGATTACCTTCGTGATAATATGGCAGGTTCGACGGAAATGCTTGTTCAAAGGCCTTACAATTACGCAATCATAGATGAAGTCGACAGTATCCTTATAGACGAAGCAAGAACACCTTTGATTATCAGCGGTCGTGTTGAAAAATCTGCTGATACCTACAATTTAATGGCTAAAATTGCACCGCAATTAGAAAAAAACAAAGATTACGAAGTTGATGAAAAAAATAAAAATGTCATCTTTACTGAAGATGGTATAGACAGAGCTCAAGAACTTATCGGTTGTAAGGATTTGTTTGATATTAACAATCAGTATGCGCATGATTTGCTAAATGCTTTAAAAGCAAAAGAATTATTTATCAGAGACACTGATTACGTTGTAAAAGACGGCGAAATAATGATTGTTGATGAATTTACCGGAAGAATGATGCCGGGAAGACGTTGGTCTGATGGGCTTCATCAGGCAATTGAAGCCAAAGAGGGAGTTGAAATTCAAGACGAAACCCAAACTCTGGCAAGCATCACTTTCCAAAATCTTTTCAGGCTTTATCCGAAACTTTCCGGAATGACAGGTACAGCAATGACCGAAGAAGCAGAATTCGGGAAAATTTATAATCTCGAAGTTACAGCCATTCCTACAAACAGAGAAGATATAAGAATAGATAATCCTGATGTAATATACAAAAACGAGCGTGGTAAATACAACGCCGTTGTAGAAGATATTATTAAACAGCATGAAATCGGACGGCCTGTTCTTGTAGGTACTATTAGTATCGAAAAATCTGAATATATTTCAGCTCTGCTGAAGAAAAAAGGTATAAAACATAATGTTTTGAATGCAAAACAACATGAAAAAGAAGCATACATTATTGCTCAGGCAGGGCGTGTCGGCGCTGTCACCATTGCAACAAATATGGCAGGCCGAGGAACAGATATTCTCCTCGGCGGTAATGCAGAATATCTTGCAAAAGAAGAATTGGATAAGAAAAAAATAACGCCTGAAAACAAAAATTATGAAGAATTAAAGGACAAAGCTCTGGCAGATGCAAGAGCAATAACCGAAAGCGAACATGCAAAAGTCGTTGAACTTGGCGGATTACACGTTATCGGAACAGAAAGACATGAATCCCGCCGTATAGATAACCAGTTGAGAGGGCGTGCTGCAAGACAGGGCGACCCTGGTTCAACAAGATTTTTCTTATCTCTTGAAGATAATCTGATGAGGATTTTCGGCGGAGATAAAATTACAAGTTTGATGAACATGCTTAATGTTGATGAAGATATGGCTATTGAATCTTCTATTATAACAAGGCAAATTCAGTCTGCACAGAAAAAAGTTGAGACCTATCACTTTGATATCCGTAAAAATGTACTTCAATATGACGATGTTATGAATATTCAGAGAGAAAAATTCTATTCTCAGAGAAGAAAGGTTCTTGAAGGAAAGAATTTGACCGAAGATATCAAATTTATGATAGACAGAGAAATTGACAGACTTTTGAAAAGCTATATAACTCCGGAAATGAATCCTGAAGAATATATTCCGGAAGATTTGGAAACTCTGATTAAAGAATTACACTCAAATATTCCTCAATTGGCTTATATAACCGTAGATGATATCAAGCCTTACAGATTTTCAAGGATATACGATTCTCTCCGTGAAGCTGCACAAAAAGCATACAGAGAACATGAAGAAGAAATTATCGGATTCTATAATTCAATAATGTCACAATACGATCCTGATGCGGTTTTACAAGAGGTATTTGCAGACAACAATATTATGCGGAGTCTTGAGAGAGATGTGCTTTTAAGAGTAGTTGATAATCAGTGGATTGACCATTTGCACAATATTGATATGCTCAGAGAAGGCATAGGACTTCGTGCATACGGGCAGAAAGACCCGCTGATTGAATACAAAAAAGAAGCTTATGACCTCTATAACAAGATGATGTATGAAGTTCAGAGCAATACCGTACGCTATATATTCCGCGCAAAATTCGGTATACAATTTGTATCTGATGACGGAGTTGAAGTGATAGACCAGAGATAATGTTAATAAAAAAGGCGGTTTAAAAACCGCCTTTTTTATTATAAATTATTCTTTTAAGAATGTTTCATAATTTCTGGCCAGAAGATGCGTTCTTACTTGATTAATCAAATCAAGCGCAACACCGACCATGATTATTAATGAAGTTGCTCCAATACCTTGCAGAGTTGTAATTTTCGTTATATAACTTGCAAAAGCCGGAACAAGAGCAATTAAACCGAGCGCAAGCGCACCGATAAAGGTTGTTTTTGTGAGTATTTTATCCAATGCTTCTGCCGTGGGTTTTCCCGGTTTTATACCGGGTATTGATGAGCCGTATTTTTTAAGATTATCAGCAATCTCTTTTGGCTGCATATTCGGCATAATTGATGCATAAAAGAATGTTAATGCAACAATCATCAAAAAGTATATTGCATAATAAGTTATCCCGCTCGGATTAAATATCTTATTCAGAAACATAACTATTGTCTCAGCATGCCCGCTCAAGTGAGCCTGTCCAACCAAACTAAGTATGGTAGATGGGAACAAAAGAATTGCAACCGCAAAGATTATAGGCATTACACCACCCGGATTAAGTTTAAAAGGTATAAAAGTATTAACTCCCCCGTAAACTTTATTTCCTACCTGTCTTTTTGGATTAACAATAATAACTTTTCTTACGGCTTCTTGCATTATTACAATGAAAACCATTGTAACAAAGAAGATTGTTAATAAAAGTGCCAATCCCCACATCAAAGCCGAATCGTTAGAAACCATTTGCGCTGTTCTTGCCGAATAAAGCGGTATTCCTGAAATAATACCAACGAAGATTATTAACGAACCGCCATTCCCGATTCCTCTTTCAGTAATCAATTCTGACAACCACATTACGAGTACTGAGCCGGCAGTCAAAGTTATAACCGAAGATAAATAAAACATCGTATGATTTAACCCAGAAGTAATTGCACCAGGCAAATGCGACAAATACGCCATAAAAATTATGGACTGGAAAACTGCCAATACAACCGTAAAGATTCTTGTGTATTGAGAAAGTTTTCTTCTGCCGGCTTCACCGTCTTCTTTTTGTAATTTTTCCAGTGCCGGTATAATAACCGCCATCAATTGCATAATAATTGATGATGTAATATAAGGCCCTATACCTAACGCAAAAATTGAAACTTTGCCCAAAGCACCGCCGGTAAACAAATCAAGAAAACCTAAAATGTTATTCCCGGAAGCAATACGAGCAAAAATTTCGTTGTTTATGCCAAATATAGGCAAATGAATACCAAATCTGAACACAACGAGCATTACGAATGTGAAAATTAATTTTTCTTTCAAGCCCGATGCATTCCACATTGACATCAAATCTGCCGTTGTAGGCATTCTCATTCCTGTCATTTCTATTTTCCTTTAATCAAGTCTTACAACAATATTTTATAACCACTCGCCCGAATCTCCGACTTTTGAGGAATAAAAATTCCTCTCAAGTCGAAATTCTATCCTCTCCCTCAAGAAGCGAGGGAAATATTATATTTAAACTATTTCTGCTTTACCGCCTGCTGCTTCAATTTTTTCTTTAGCAGAAGGTGTAAAGTAAGCAGCTTTTACCGTAACAGCTTTCTTTATTTCACCATTACCGAGAACCCTCAAGCCTGCACATTTTGCACTTGCTTTACCTGCCTCTACTAATGATTCTAATGAAACTTCTTTCATTTTTAAATCAGCCAACTTGCCTACGTTAATTTCAGCATATTCTAATTTATTAATAACCTGAAAACCTTTTAATTTAGGTAATCTTCTGTAGCTTGGCATTTGTCCGCCTTCAAAACCTCTTTTTGAAGTTCTTCCGGAACGCTGACCTTCACCGTTGTGACCTCTGCTTGAAGTTTTACCACATCCTGATGAACGGCCTCTGCCGACTCTTACGGTTTTCTTTGTTGAACCCTCTGCGGGTTTTAAGTCTTCTATTTTTATTCTTTCCATTTTTATTTGTCCTTTTTATTTTCGTGAATCGTGATTTGTGAACTGCAAACCGAACTTTTTTTATACGAATCACGACCCACGAGTCACGATTTACAGTCCAACTGTTAATTAACCCTCACAAACTTCAAGAAGATGTGAAATCTTATTAACCATACCCATAATTGTTGCACTTTTAGCATGTTCAACTATCTGGTCTTTTTTCTTTAAGCCCAATGCTTGAGCCACTTTGCGCTGAGTTTCGGAACATCCGATTAAACTTCTCACAAGTTTTATTTTTACCTTTGTTTCTTTTGTTTTAGCCATTTTTGTATTCCTTATTATTAGTTAAGTAATTCTGCCATTGTCAAACCGCGTTTTTTAGCAACTTCATTAAACGGTTTTAATGATTTAAGTGCTTCTAAGGTTGCATTAGCTGCATTAAGCGGTGATTTTGAACCTAAAGATTTTGAAAGTATATTTTCAATACCTGCAAGTTCTAAAACTGAACGAACAGCGCCGCCTGCAATAATACCTGTACCTTGTGATGCCGGTCTTAACATAACCGAACCAGCTCCTGAACGTCCGGTAATCGGATGAGGAATCGTTGTTTTAAATATAGGAACCGTAATAAGATTTTTTCTTCCGTCTGCAATTGCTTTTTGAATAGCAATGATAACTTCAGATGCTTTAGCGCAACCAACACCGACCTGGCCTTTTTGGTTTCCTACTACAACAATTGCTCTGAAACTGAGCTTTTTACCACCCTTAACAACTTTTGTTACACGGCGAATTTGAACTACTTGTTCTTTCCATTCTGATTCAGGTTTTACTTCCTGTGTTTCAACTTTTTTCTTTCTTGAACGTTGTTTCTTAGCCGGGAGCTGAGTAACAACTTCTTCTGCATCAGCTTCAACAGTTTCTTCTTCTACTGCATCAGCTTCCTGTGTTTCAGAAGTCTCTTCGATAACTTCTTCTACCACTTCATTTTTTTCTTCTTCTGACATGTTAAACCTTTCTTGTTTTAATAACATATTGTTCTACTTTTATATTTCGTTTTTCAATTAAATAACCAATAACAAAAAGCCACTGTTTTTGCAGTACTTGCGGTTTATTTAATTGTGGGTTTTTTCTGACATGAAGTATGGTAAAACAAACATTAAAAAAAAGCAAGCACAGAAAGAATAAAAGATATATGTAAACATGGAATTACAATATTTTCGGACCATCGCAACAACTTGTTAGAGCTGTCATTTAATGATAAAATGAAAAAGCAGAAATTTATAAGGAGACAGATTATGAAAATAAGAGCGAGTCACATTCTTGTGGAAACAAAAGAACAAGCAGAAAATCTTTTAATTGATATTGAAAATGGCGTAGCTTTTGAAGATTTGGCAAAAGAATATTCAAAATGCCCGTCCGGCAGAGACGGCGGAGATTTAAGATGGTTCGGAAAAGGCATGATGGTTAAACCTTTTGAAGATGCCGCTTTTGCTCTTAAAGAAGGCGAAATTTCAGAGCCTGTTGAAACACAATTCGGCTGGCATTTAATTAAATGTACGGGAATCGATGAATAGCGAACATGGCATGTCTATCTGTGTGAGCACGCTTTGGGAGGCTTTTTGAAAAAAATACTTGATAAATTAAAAATTGATTATTTGCTGGTGAATTCCACAAATGAATATCTTGTTGAATATTCCGAATTGTCTGAAAATGCCAGATATACTCTGACCGGATTTTCAGGTTCTACTGGAGATGCACTAATAACTAAAGAAAATATATTTTTATTTGTTGACGGAAGATATCACACGCAGGCAGACGAGGAGGTAAAAAAAGGCATTACCGTTGTAAAACTTCAACTCGGGCAGAAACAGGACGAAGAAATACGAAAACTGATTGACAGGAATAAAATTCTTGGGATTGTTTCAAAAAAAGTTTCACAGGCGAGACTGGAAGGCTTTAAAGGATACAAAGTCAAATTACTGGACAAAGATCCTATTAATAATCATACGGAATCTCATAATGCACCGGCAGTAAAAGCTTTTGAACAAATATGCTACAAACCTGCTTTACCGGTTTTTGTTGCCAATTTGGAAGAAGTTTCCTATATTACAGGATTAAGAGATTTCTCAAAAGACTGTTCATCAAAAATCTGGAAAAAACTTTTTATTGATACAAACGGCCAAATTAAACTCTTTGAAAATGACAACCATTGCAGTCAGTTTTTAAAAAATTTCAATGAAAAATTAATTGTAGATAAAGCCACAATTAATGCTTTCGATTACGCATTAATTAAAAATCCTATACACAGAACTTCAGAATTAAAACTTATGAAGGCTGTAAAAACCGAAGTTGAGATTGAGGCATATAAAGATGCCTTCAAAAAAACAGATATGGCTTTAAAGGCAATAAGAGAATACATAGAAACACACGAGCATCTTTCCGAATATGATATTTCGAAACAATTAATTAAAGAATTCAAAAAATACGGTGCAAAAAACCTGAGTTTTAATCCGATTGTTGCGATAAATGAACATTCCGCTCTGGCACATTATTCCAAAAACGATAAAAAAACATTTTTAAATGACGGAGATTTAGTACTGATTGACTGCGGGGCATATTATGAAAGCGGACTCGCAACAGATATTACAAGAGTTTTTGTTAAAGGCTGTTCTAATTCTCTGCAAAAAAGGGTTTATACAAGAGTGCTTAAAGCGTTTTTAAACTGTTATCATTCAAATTTGCAAACAGGTTACGAAATTGATACACTTGCTCATACCATTTTAGACGGAGATGTCGACGATTTCGTATTTTCTCACGGTTTGGGACACGGAATTGGCATAAATGTTCATGAAGCACCGCCTGCTTTGAACAAAACAGAAGTTGCGAATACTGAAATTCAGGATAATATGACTTTTACGATTGAACCTGGATTATACAAACCGAAGTTTTTTGGCATAAGACTTGAAAATTCCTGTTATAAAAAAGAAGGTAAAATTCATTCATTTGTAAAAATGGGCTATGAAGGCAAACTAATTGATTATAATTTACTGACAGAACAAGAAAAAGAATGGCTGAAGGAGTTTGAAATATTATGAAAATAACTTCCGTAAATAATGAATTAGTCAAAGAAACGGCAAAACTTCTCAAAGGTAAATACAGAGATGAAACAGGTTTGTTTTTGATAGAAGGAAACAAAGGCATAGAAGAAGCTGTCAAAGCAAAATTGGAAGTTATACACATCTTTTCTTCGGAAGGTTTTGAAAATTACCCGCAAAGGATTGAAGTTACGGAACCAGTTCTGGCAAAAATTTCCGATGCAAAAACTGCACCCAAGGCAATTGCGGTAGTTAAACAACCGATTCACAAATGGTCTGAAAATTTTGGAAAAGTTATTTTGCTTGAAGGAATAAAAGATCCCGGAAACCTCGGAACAATATTACGTTCAGCTTCAGCTTTCGGAATTGATGCAATTGTTTTGTATGGCGATACAGTTGACTTATACAATCCGAAATGTGTCCGCTCAACTGTAGGCAATTTATGGAAAATACCTGTATTTAGAATGAATGATTTAAGCGTTTTTAAATCTTTTGAACGAATAGCAACTTTACCCAAAGGTGAAAATATAATTCCGCTTAAAAGTTATAATCCTAAAGGACAAACAGTTATAATGTTTGGTTCGGAAGCGGACGGCTTAAGTGAAGAACTAAAAAAACAAGCCACAAAAAATCTGACCATTGAAATGAGTGAAAACGTTGAATCATTGAACTTAAGTGTATCTGCTTCAATTGTTATGTATGAATTATTTGTAAAATAAATTTAGTTTTCAATATTTAATAATTTTTGCTTAACTGAATCCCCATAAGCGAATCCTCCCAATCCACCGCTTTTTACAACAACCCTGTGGCATGGAATAATTATCATAATTGGATTTTTATTGCACGCATTCCCGACTGCTCTTTGCGAATTTTTATTCCCAATACTTCGGGCAATTTCGGAATAACTTTTTGTTTTGCCAAAAGGAATTTTTTGAAGTTCATTCCATACTTTCTTTTGAAATTCTGTACCTTGAGGATTAATTTTTATATTAAAAACTTGCCTTTTTCCGCAAAAATATTCGTCTAATTGGGTTTTAATTATGTTAATTAATGTGTTTTCATTATCCGTTTTTTGATAATTTTCGACAAGTCTCAACAATACTAAAGCCCGATTTTGACAAATAATTTCTAGTACCCCGATCGGTGATTTGTAATATGATTTCTCCATAAATAAATTTTACGACAAACTTACGTATGAGATAAATTGTATATACGGATCTTAAAACAACGCAATTATACACAAATACTCCACGAAAAAATTTTAACGAATATTACATTGACCAGTCGAAAAACAGTCGCATAATAAAAATTTTCATTAAAAAAGGTTCCAGTCATATAACTGGAACCCTTTATTTTAAATGGTGGGCGTTGGGAGACTGTCTTGGTTTGCTCGCTGTAAAGGGACACTCGGTTTGAGAAGAAAGAACAGATAAAACGAGAAAAATTTTAATTAAATAGCAAATTTTATTTTTAGGAGTTTTATAAGTAAATGTAATGTGAGAAAAAATTTTATGCAAATTTATCCGATTAATAAATCGTCAAACAATTATAATTTTAATAAGATAAAAAGACCCAATCCATATAACACGAATTTTGGACATCATCCTGATTTCGTCGAATGGCAAAAGAGTTGTGATATTATGGCTTCAACTTATTTCAGACGAGGCAGATATTATGATTCGGCAAGCAAAAATTTTATTGATGTTATTAGCACCTTAAAATTATTTTTTGATAAAAACAAGAACAAAAAAGTAACAATGTTAATAGGAGGAGTGGCTGATTCTCAGGAATGTTATTCCGACCTTGCAGTTATAAAAAGTTTGATTGGTAAAAAGAAAATTGATAGTGTTTTGGATTTATATACCATTGATTTGCAATCAAAACCGGATGAAAAAACTCTGATATTACAATCCTTTTGTGATGGCAAGCATCCTAAATACGTCCCTGAATGTTTTGTAAGAGAAAACACCTTCAAATACGGCAATGGAAAATTTCGCAAATACAAAGTTAAACCCGATATTTATCAATATTTGGCATCAGTTTATAATAATCCCGAAAAGGCTAGTTGGGAAACAAGAATACAAGAAAAAATTAAAGCATATCCGGATAATACTTTTGACATAATCTCGGTAAATAATACACTTATATACTTTTATTACCACAAAACAATGATGGATACCCTTAATGAGATACAAAAAAAACTAAAACCCGGCGGAGTATTTATTACGGATCCTCATAAAATAGATTACCAAGAAGTATTTTCTCCGGATATTTGTAACGAAATTTACGATGGAATTTATCAAAAAATATTTAAATGCAACTAATTAGAAAAAGTTGAGCAGGTAGGGTGCATCGTTTGATGCACCTTTAAAATTATTGGTTCGTTTAAAACCAAACCCTACTTCTTTCAAATTACCCATTCTTGTCCTTTTGTGTAATTTAGTTGTAGTTGTAGTTATAGGGTGCAATTTTTTGCACCAAAATACTCCAAATTACCTATTTTTGTCTTTTTGTGTTATTTAGGGTTTGTCGGTGTTTTGGGCAAATATTTACTCCTTCAAATTTCCAATTTTGGAATTTTGAAGCCCCAAAAGGGTAATTTGAGGTAGTTTGAGAATTTTATTTTTCAACCCTTCCGACCGCTAGTATTTAGTGTTGTTGGGCAAGAATGCCCAACCTACATTTGTTTACTTATTGTCAAAAGTGACATTAAAATACACTCGCATTGAACGGCAATTTCGTGTTTTGCTTCTGTGATTTCATCACATTGCAAAAGCACTCCAGCCTCCGCTCGCAAACCGCTCGAACTCTTCAATGTGAGTTCTCGTCATCCCAACGCATAAAAAAAGAACCCATTTGGGCTCTTCTTAAATGGTGGGCGTTGGGAGACTCGAACTCTCGACCCTCTCCTTGTAAGGGAGACGCTCTACCAACTGAGCTAAACGCCCATCTTTCGTTTTCAACCGTCCAACTCGGGATTTTATTTACCCTGAATTAAACACCTATCTTGTAATCTTGACTGTCCAACTCGAAACCTTATTTGCCCCCGAGCTAAACGCCCTTGTACCTGGGTTATTTGTACTATTCACTGTACTATTTACCCCTCGGCATGGATAATATTATCCTAAACAAAAATCATTGTCAAATTTACTGCTATGCTCATAATTTGTTGACCAATCTATGCAGTTTTAGCCATTTTTTATTGTACAAACATGCTATTATATTAGTTGCATCCGAGGATATATAACGGAATTTCGGCGTGCCTATATCATATCCTTCTTCTTGTGCGATTTTTGCCATGCGGTCATAAAAAACCCTGATATCCTTGGCATATTGCCTCAGCTCCAGCAAATTCATATTTCTAATTACATACTTTATTTGACGCTTATTAACAAAAGCATTAAAATCATCTAAATCAATTTTAGTCCATGGCCCGATTACGTGCTTATCAATATCGACTATATTTATAGTATCTTTATCAAGTAAAAAATTATTCGGATTTATGGTATCTATGTCATAGCCTATTTTACGAAGATTTATCACTTTTTGTATATAATCGGAAAATGTTTTATCCGGCAAATTTCTGACTATGTTAAAAGTTTTGAGATAATCAGTTTTTGATACGGGACACGAAATTTTCCAATCATTTCCATAGAGCGGTTCGCCTCTCATAAACTTCATGAGCTGAATAGTATTATCACCGTTTTCAGCTATTATTAACCCATTTGAATCATTTACCGGTTTCAATTCTTTTGGAGTAAATTTACAATTATGAACTAACCTTATAACATATCCGTCAAAATTAGTCTTATAAACTTTAGCAGAACGTCCGGCATTAATCTGTTCTTTTAATTTTATTTTTTTTAGATTATCTAAAATGTTTGTTTCACTTTTTACAAAAACATCACCGTCGGTTTTTGGGGTACGAAAATAATTTCTGACAAAACTTGCCAAACGTCTTCTCTGTAACACATTTGTTTTACCGTTGAAATTTAATGCAATCGATTTTATTTCCATATTATACCCATTTATGTATATCAATTTAAAAACCGTGAATATATAAATTTGCTAACCAATTTAATAATATAATCAGTGTATTTAAAATTTATTTTGATTTATATAAAATAATCATATAAGAAAGGAGTTTTATATATGGAAATAAAAGTTGTTGAAAATACAAAAGAAATTGAATCTGATATTTTGGTTGTAAATATGTTCGAAGGAGGTAAAACCTCGAATGACTTGGCGAACCAATATGCAATAGAAGAAGACGGGTTTAAAGGTAAGTTCGGTGAAACATATCTGCTTCCTACATATGGTAAAGAACCTTTCAGAAAAGTTCTCGTACTTGGTTTGGGTAAAAAAGAAGAATTTAATTCTAATAAATTAAGAGAAGCTGTAGCAAAAGCTGTTAAAAAAGCTATGCAAATGGAAGCTAAAAAAATCGCATTTTCTCTCGACGGAATTGAATTTGATTATTCAGAACAGTTTACCATGGGAGCATTAATCGCTGACTATAGTTTTGACAAATACAAATCTGAGGGGGTAAATGAAAGGGCAAATAAAAAAGTCCGGGAAGTTTATGTTCAAGCTAATCCTGAAGCTGTAAAAAAAGCGGAAATCATTGCTGCAGCTATGTCATTTGCAAGAAATTTATCGAATGAACCGGCTCAATTTGCAACACCTTCAGAGCTAGCAGAAATCGCAAAAGACTTAGGATTGGAAACAAAAATTTATAACAGAGATGAGTGTGAAAAGATGGGAATGGGCGCTTTTCTTGCAGTCGGCAGAGGAAGTGTTCAAGAACCAAAATTCATTCACATGAAATATCAAGTCGATAATCCTAAAAAACGTATAGCCATTATTGGTAAAGGTATTTGCTTTGATTCAGGCGGATTGGATATAAAACCTGCTTCATCAATGGCAACAATGAAAGATGATATGTCCGGTGCGGCAGCTGTTTTAGGTATTATGAGCGTTATTGCGGAACTTCATCCTCAGGTAGAAGTACACGGTATAATCGCAGCATGTGAAAATATGCCTGGGGGTAAATCTTACAAACCGGGTGATATTCTTACTGCAAAAAATGGTAAAACAATTGAAGTCGATAACACAGATGCAGAAGGCAGACTAACTCTAGCTGATGCACTTTGCTACGCCTGCGAACTCGGAGTTGACGAAGTTATTGATATGGCGACTTTGACAGGTGCTTGTATGGTAGCTTTGGGCACTCAAGCTGCAGGTATTATGGGTAATGATGAAGAACTTATTAAAAATCTTATATCGACAGCGGAAAGAAGCGGAGAAAGATTCTGGCAGTTACCTCTATGGGAGGAATACTTTGAAGGTTTAAAAAGTGATGTTGCTGATATGAAAAATTCCGGCAATCGCTGGGGCGGGGCATCTTCAGCAGGTGTCTTTTTACAAAAATTCGTTAAAGACGTAAAATGGGCGCATATCGATATTGCAGGGACAGCTTTTCTTGAAAAACCGCAAAAAGAACTTATTGCGGGCGGAACCGGCGCAGGAGTCAGAACGCTTTTAAAATATATTCTTGAACAATAATTTAATATATCAAAATCAAACAGGAGAGAACAATGCTTATATCTATTTTAGAAAAAATAAATAACCTGAACGAAATGATTTTTACTCCTATTGACAGTTTGGTAGAAAAATTACCGCTTGAAGAATGGATAACCGATGCAATTGTAGACAGTTTGCATCTTTTACCTTTCTTGTTTTTTATTTTTGTTTTGATTGAGATAATTGAATTTTATTTTTCCGATAAAATGGATGCATGCATAAAAAGAGCAAGAAAACGCAGTGTAGCAGTAGGTGCACTGGCTTCAATTTTTCCGCAATGCGGATTTTCCGTTATCGCAAGTAGCCTATATTCAAGAAAAATGATTACAAGAGGCTGTTTGATTGCTGTTTATCTTGGAACGTCAGACGAAACCATTCCAATTTTACTTGCTCATCCGGAAAAAGCCCATCTTGTTATCCCGATTGTCGGGTTAAAGCTTTTAATTGCAATAACCGGCGGGTATTTAATTGATATTCTGTCAGGTCATTTCAACAACCCTGATGTTATAAATAAGGAGATATCTGCGGAAGAAGCAATGGAAGAAGCACATGAGCATGTTCACGAAGAAGGATGCTGTAACCACAGACCTGAAGGTGTTCATAAAATAGAACTTTTGCTCCACCCGATACAGCATACGATTAATATTTTATCGTTTATTCTGATTATTACACTAATTTTAAATTATCTGCTTGAACATTTTGCAATAACAGAATTTTTAGCAAATGACATAAATACCTTTATACAATGCTTTATTGCCGCTATAATAGGTTTAATCCCAAATTGTGCAATATCAATTGCTTTAACCATGATGCTTATCAAAGGTACAATAACTTTTGGCGCCGCAATGAGCGGCTTGCTTTCAAATGCCGGTTTAGGACTTTTGGTACTTCTTAAAAACAACAGTATAAAAGATTCATTAAAAGTTATTGGGATACTATTTATAATAAGCATAATATCCGGATGTTTAATTGAATATGTAATGTAAAATTTTTATCAAAGCAAAATTTAACAATTCGTTACAAATTGTGGAAATATTCGTGTTTATTAATTAGAATATTTATTATAGTGAGATTTTATATTTGGGAGATTGTTGAATGAGTGCGAGTCAGCAGAAGATGTTGTTACCGGATGACGTGAGAAAGCTTTTAAATGTTGATAACAGAGAGATTGTGGAATTATGTAAGAAAACCTCTGTAAGTCCGAAAAGAAACAGTGACGGACAAATATATTTTTCTGTTGATGAAGTGAAAAAACTTAAAAATGCTAAATTCTCCGTTATTAACAAAATGACTGATAAGAAAAGCGCTCTTTCCTTGGTATCAAAACCAAATTCACAGGCTGTTGTTAACAATTTGTTAGATACATTAAACAGAATGGAATCAAATATAATTTCTTCAACAACAAAACTTCTCGATGAAAAGCTTGAAGGTATGGACGATGTTGTTTTGGAACTCGTTCGATGCAAAACAGAAAATGAAAATCTCAAAAACAAGGTTAATGAATTAAACAAAGAAAACTTTAAATTGAAAAATATCCTTAACAGTTTTAAACCGCTTGTTGCCGGTTTCTATATTAAAAAGGAAGAAGAAAATAACATATTATTATAGGTGAATAAGTTTACTATGTTCGTTTTGCCAGCATATAAAAATTTAAACTACTTATTCGCATGAAGGAGAAAAAGATGGCTGTGAAAGAAGAAGAAAAAGTATCTGTGTCCGATGAAAGACAGAAGGCACTTAAACTTGCTATAGATAAAATTGAAAAAGATTTTGGAAAGGGCGCAATAATGAAGCTTGGCGATAAGCCTGCAGTAAGTGTTGAAACAATACCTACAGGCTCACTCGCACTTGATATAGCACTTGGAGTTGGTGGTATTCCAAGAGGCAGAATTATTGAAGTTTACGGGCCTGAATCTTCAGGTAAAACAACACTCGCGCAACACATTGTTGCAGAATGCCAGAAAAAAGGCGGAATTGCTGCATTCGTTGATGCAGAGCATGCTCTTGATCCTGAATATGCAAGAAATTTGGGGGTAAATATTGATGAACTTCTGATTTCACAACCGGATACCGGAGAACAAGCTCTTGATATTACAGAAGAGTTGGTTCGCTCAGGTGCAGTAGATGTAATAGTTGTTGACTCTGTAGCAGCACTTGTTCCTAAAGCTGAAATTGAAGGTTCTATGGAAGACCAGCAAATGGGCTTACAGGCTCGTTTGATGTCAAAAGCACTCAGAAAATTAACCGGTATAATCGGAAAAACAAATACTACAGTTATTTTTATAAATCAATTAAGACAAAAAATAGGCGTTATGTACGGTAATCCTGAAACAACAACCGGTGGTAATGCTTTAAAATACTATGCGTCTGTCCGTATGGAAATAAAGAGAGTTGAAGGTTTGAAAGGCGATGGCGAAGATGTCGGAAACCATGTTCGTGTAAGAATTCTTAAAAACAAAGTCGCACCGCCGTTTAGAACTGCAGAATTTGATATTATGTTTGGAAAAGGTATTTGCAAAATCGGAAATATTCTTGATGTTGCAGTTAACTTTGACATAGTTAAAAAATCCGGTTCTTGGTTTAGCTATGGCGAAGAAAAACTCGGACAAGGTCGTGATAAAGCTAAAGAATATCTTGCAGAAAACCCCACAATGCTTGCTGAAATTGAAAAACTTATTCGTGAAAAATTAGCTGAAGGATAGAATTGTAAATATTTGTAACAATTTTATGTTTTAGCCTAAAGTTTTCCTCAAATATGCCGTTATGCATGGTGAGGAATTTAAAGCAATGAGTTTTTTTGAACTGACAAACGGGAAAAAATTTAATATAGCGGATTTACAAGCGGGAATCAAAATTGACGAAAACAATGAATTCCTCAAAAAGTATGACTCTAACAACAATAGTATATTTGATAATGGTGAATTAAAAAAACTTCAAAAGGATTTGGAAGCTTATACAGAAGATGGAATACTTGACAAAGAAGAGTATATTTCTTGGTATGCAAAAGTTATGGGCACCACAATTGATGCTGTAAAACAACTTTTTGAAACCGGAGAAAAAAATGAGGATGATATAAACACACTAATAAATTCCTCATTTAACAGTCTAGAAGAGGCTGAAGCTCATAGAGAATGTATTGATATAATAAAAAACAACGCTTTATTTGGAATGAACGACCTTCTGAATAATGAAAAAAATTCAATTTCTAGACTGTATGACAAATATAAAAACTTAATTGGAGATGAATTATCTCCAAATGAAATCTACAAAATGATATTTGAAGAAATTTTTACTGCTGATTTTCTTGATGAAGCAGAAAAAGGTGAGCTTACAAAATCCGAGTATGTTCAGAAAAAAATAGAGCAAGCAAAAGCCCTTTGTATGGTAAAAATCATGAGAGAAAATCTTGAAGATGTTAAAAAATGGGCTAAAGAATATGGTATTGCTAATTTTAATGAAGAAAAATTCATGCGATATATGGAGGCCTATATAACTTCAAATATCTACAATATGGTCAGCGCAGCTTCCCAGCAAGCAGATGCAGAAGGCAACAACTTTGAAGCAGCAATAATCGCTTTAAATAATTGGGTAAATAAAGTTTTATCCCAAGATGAAGAATCAAGCAAAAAATATTTTACTAATATTTGTACCAGTGCAATTCAAGTAGGAATGGAAGCTCAAGGTGTTCAAGGGTTTCCAGATAACCCATTTATAACAACCTCTGACGGTGTAATGAAACTCGAACAAATTGAATTTCAATATAAATTACAAGATTTTAAAAGTAATCTTACTTTTGATGAAACGGAAAAACTTACATTTGACCAAGTATTTAAACTCGAACGCGGAAAAGATTTTAGTATAGAGAATTTTCAAGCATACAAAGAGGCTGAAAGCAATATGCAAATAGTTTCCGGTGCATATAATAAATTATCCATTACAGTTAGCAATATAGATGCATTAAAAGAATATATGTACCCTAAAATTGGACAAAAAGAATATTGGACAGGTATAAATCCAAGTGAAATGCTCAATAAAAAAATTGCAGATATGGTACAAATGTTTGCTAATTATTATATGGGAAATGCTGAAATTGCTTCAAAAGATTTAAATAATCTTAATTTTTCCGGTTTAGTAATAGGTATGACAGAGGATGGAAAATTAAATATCGAATTCGACCGTTCCCTCGATACAACTGCAAAAAAAGACCAGGCTCTAAATAAACTTCTTGATGAATTTAAATCAATAATATCACAACGTTTTGATAAACTCTTAGGTGATAAAAAATTAGACGATTATATAAATGAATTTAATACATCAAGAGATAAAGCCTTGGGCGGAAGTGATATTGAAGGAGTAGTTAAAGCATATAAAGTTGATAACAAATACGTTATAGACAGAGTTGCAGGAGCAGTACAAACCGCCGGTATGGTTCTTACAGTAGTTGGTGGCGTTTTATGTCTTACACCTGCCGCTGCAACAGGGATTCCGGAAGCAATGGTAGCTCTTGGCGGGAATCTTGTAGTCGGAACAATGGTATTGGAATATGAAGCAAAATATCTTGAATTTATATCACAAGAAGAAATTACTGATGAAGATTTAGAAGATCTGGAATATTTAAACAAGCACTTTGTAATGGATGCCGGAGGTATGATAGTCGGTATTAAAGCCGGTAAAATGGGAAACAAGGTTTTTGGAAAATTGCTCGATAAGAAGCTAACCCAAACACTTGGACGAGGTATTGCTGAAGGCAACAGAATACAAGCATTCAAAGAAGTAATACATGATAAAGAATTGTTAAAGAACCTTTTAAAAGCTTTCAAAGGAAAAGTAAGTACAGACTTTTTGATTTCATATGCCGGTGATCTTGCAATGATGGGAGTCCTTGGTGTAGATGATGAAAACTGTTTAACTCTGTTAAAAGCTAACCTGATGGGTGTCGCAGTCGGAACAACAAGTGATTTAGCCGAAGTCGAACGACTTCGTAAAAAAGTAAACAAACTTAAAGAAAAACAGGTAAAAGGAACTCTGGATGAAGCTGGAAAACAAGAGCTTGCTCGACTTGAAAGTGAACTAGTAAAATACGGCATTTATGAAACAAAGACTGAGAAATTTACAATTAATGCGACAACAAAAGCAGAGGATGTCCGTATATATCTTGATATGATTAACCAAAAAACCGGTAATACACTCAAACCTGAAAAAGTAGGACAACTCGCACTAGATTTATTTAATTTACAAAAAACCAATCCGGAATTATTTAAAGATATTAATGATTCCAACATGTTAAAATTGATTGAAGACGGACTAATTCCAATTACAAAATTGGAGCAAGTTGTCAAAGCAGGTAGAGATACAAGATTATCTCCTTCAATAATGCGTGATATGAAAACATTGTCCGAAGGCAAGAGTATTGTTCAAAGCTTCAAAGACGGAACCAGTCATCAAGAGGTTCTTGAAAAAACTCCGGTTGGCGAAGTTGCAGAAATAGGCAATACTTTATATATAAATGATAACGGAAATCTTGTTAAATTAAATATTTCAAAAGAAAAGTATCTTGAACTCTTTCCACCTGTTGAAAGATTTAATATAAATCAAGCTGAAAGCAAATATGCAGGGAACTGCTGGTTTTTGGAATGTTGTTATAACCTGTATCAAAATACTGATACAAGAATAGAAATCTTAAATAGTTTTAGACAAGAAGGAAATGATATATATGTAAAAATTCCCGGAAGTAATTTTGAATATAAATTTACAAATGGGGAATTACCTGACAGTAGTGCCGGTTCAAAAGTTTTATCTAATAGTCCAAAATGGACAAATATGCTGGAATATGTTGCTGCTCTGTCAAGAGATTGGGCTGCGGAAGGTAAATCAGATATTTCATGGGAAAATAAAATGAATATTGATGACCTTATATCTAAAGGTATTGCTACTAAAGATAAAAATAATAAAATTATTATTGATATTCATAAAGTTTACGAAGAAAATCCGGAAGATCCGTACAGTGTGTCAAAACACGATGCCATCTTAAGACGTTTAGAATCAGGAACTTTATCTCATAGTTTGGAATTATTAACCGGCAATAAAGCTGTAACTATCAGAAAACATATTACTACGAATATGTCATTGAGAGAAAGGTGGGCATTGAGACGAACCCAAAGGGAGATTATTAATAAATTAAAGTATATCGAAGGAAAAAATAATTATGTTGTAAGTGTAGGTATCGGCACACATGCTTATGCTGTTTCCAGAATTGAAAACGGTAAAGTTTATCTTACAAATCCATATAATACCTCCGTAGAAATCTGTTATACTTTTAAAGAATTAGCAAAGGCTTGCATAGATTTTTCATATTGCGAATTAGGTGCAAAAACACAAGCCGGAGAGGTTTCATCAAATAGAACAGGGAGTGAATCCAACGACTACAATAACAGCTCTGATAATTCAGGATATTTATATTCAGGAATACCTTTCTTTATTAAACTTTGGGATAGAATAACAAGAAAAACAAAAGCAGATGATAATGCCTCTGTACAACAAAAAAATCACTTAGAGACTAATGAACCTGCAACATATATGGATTGCTCAAAATATAATGAAGAAATTCGTATGATGATTAATGAAGTTTGTTCTGAATTAAGAAATAGTCCTAGTAACTACAAAAAAGCTTTTTTCAGTGATACAGGACTTATTAATAGATTTATAGCAGGAACTGATACAAATTCAATTATATTTAAAGATAAAACTAAATTAAAAGAATATTTCGAGCATTGTTATAATATGGCAAGATTAACCAGAGACGATGGCTATTATATTTTTACAAAAAGAGAATATGATAGTAAAAAAGGAAAAGTTGTTCTCAATGGTGATGATTTTTTAATTAGAGATGTTGCAACGTTAATGGTTGTTGACCCCAAAATGCATGAGTCATTGGGAAATCTCGTAGAGAAGTTTATGGATGGAGAAATTGATGAATTTTCTTTCAGAAGTATGATTCATTACGTTAAAAAAGGATATATTTCTACATCTACAATCGATATTTCACTAAAATCACTAACAACCACCGATGGCAAAAAGAACGTCGGAACATTTTATATTGAATCATTATACATGCCGGATAAAAACAGTATTAATTACAGAAAAGATTTAGTTAATTTTCTGGCAGATATAGATCCTGAAATCAAAAAAGCATTAAAAGACTTAAAAACAGAGTTAGGAGATGACTTTTTCAACTTAAGATGGGAATGCGTACCCAATTATGATAAAAATGCAGTAATAGATTTTATAAAAGATGCCAAAAATATTGTATATCTTGGAAAAACAAGACTTGAGCCAAAAAACTTCCAAATTAGAATACCAGGATATAATGCAAATGAAGTTTGGCTCCATGACATTCCAGAAATATCAAATATGGCATCCACAATGCTGGATGAAGGTATTCCATTTGACGAAGTAATAAATTTTGTTGCACTTGCATATAGAGAATTAGATACAAAAGTTGTAAGTAAAACAGAAGATGAATACAAATTACAAGCTTCCGGCATGCTGAGATGTGAAAGAGAAGGTTACATGTATGATGCAAGACATTATGATCATAATTCTATAACACCTTTCGGAATGAATGATCGTTACGGAGTTTGTCATTACTACAGATTTATTTCTCGCATCAATCCAGGTGAATTGAATAATCCATATGAAGGTATAATAGATCTGACAAGAATCGTTGATTCGTATGAAGAAGAAATCGAATATAAAGATTTTAATCCAAACAATAAGAATCATTTTTATAAGATAGATGGCGAGGGGAATTATCATTATTATAAAATAATAAAAGAGACTGCTATGCTACACCCTAAAGGCAAATATGCCAGCAATGCACTAGACCTAGTTAAAAAGATTGAAAGCGATTTAATGCAAAAATATCATGGCAAGAAGTTAACAGAGGCTGATATGAATGATATAAACGAGAATATCGGCGAAATCCATTGGATACTTTCTCATTCTATGCCATGGGGCAGAGGCTCTGCAGGTATTTCGGATGCCTTTGTTAAAGCTCTATACAAATCACTTGGAATAAAACTTTCTCAGCCGAAAGAAGGAATTTCCTTCGATTTAGAAGCTTTTTGTACAGAACTTGAAGATTACAAGAAGAATTACAAAAATCTATATGAAACCGAACCGGAATATGTGCTATAATATACTAAACTGAAATAATAAGGATGACGTATGAATATTGATAACAATGATAAATATGAATTGGGTTTTTCAGCGAGAAAAATAACACAAAAAACAGTAAATAAATTACCTGACAAAATACAAAATATTATAGACAATCTTGATCCTGATTCAAAAAAAGCTGCAATTCAATTGGAAAAGCTTGGAGAAAAAATATCTCATTCTGCATACAAAATTGATGAATATGTTTTTATTCCCGCTTCAAGAGATATAACAGATAATATTAATTTTTCCAGATCTATGTATATGGATAATAATTATGGAATTTTGGCATATTTTTGTCAAAAAGAACTTTCACCATTCAATGATTTACATATATACAGATTAAAAAATGTGAATGGTGAAATTAAAAAATATGATAAAAATATGGCAACAGATTCCGCAAAGCAAGATTTTTATGAGAACATGAAAAAACTTATAGAAATTGGCAAATGTGATTCTTTTGAAATATTGAATGAAAAAAACTGGTATATGACGCAAGACGGTCAAAGAGTTTATAATATAAGCCCTCATTTGGCAGGATATATGACTTTTTCATCAAAAGAAAAAGTATTAAAAATGCTTTTTGATAAACTGTTTAATTAATTTTCATTGTTTTATTATACCTTGAGTAAATTTTCTGTATGTATTATGAACATTATACATTTAAATGCTATAATGAGAACCAAAGGGTGGTTTATTTATGCAAATATACAGAAAAAAGAAGTTGGTTGCAGGGTTATCGATAGTATCTAACATAATTTTATCGATATTGAAAATAATCACAGGGATCTTAAGCGGAAGTTTAAGTATAATTTCGGAAGCGATTCATTCTCTTAGCGATTTTTTAGCCTCAGTTCTGACTTTTTTCTCCGTCATGAAATCTTCCCAGCCGGCTGACAGCGACCATCCGTACGGACATGGCAAGTACGAAGATATGGCAGGGTTTATTGAAGGTATTTTAATAATTCTTGCTTCGCTTTTCATTATTTATGAAGCAACAAAAAAAATAATATTCGGGATTGATGCTGACGTTGAAAATATTTTGGGTATGGCGGTAATGCTAATTGCAGTATTTTGCAATATTATCGTAAGTTCTCTTTTGTTCAAAGTCGCTAAAGAAACGAATTCCGTATCATTATACGCTGACGGCGAACACTTGAGAACAGACGTTTATTCTTCATTAGGAGTTTTGGCAGGTTTAATTCTTATCAAGATGACAGGTTATATAATACTTGACCCTGTTATTGCGATTCTTGTTGCCGTAATAATTTTCAGAGCCGGTTATAAGATAGTCAAAAAATCTTGCAGTAACCTTTTGGATCATTCACTTCCCGACAATAACATTGACGAAATAAAACAAATTATTAAGTCCTCGGCATCAAATGTCAGGTTGAAAAATAACGGAATAAAAGCAAGACAAGTCGGACCATCAAAAGATATTGATATCATTTTACAATTCCCGGAGAATACGACCATTTGCGAGTGCCATAAAATTTGTGATGAAATTGAAAAACAAATTCAATCAATTTATCATAACTGTTCCATTTCAATACACTCCGAACCCTTGTGTTACAAAAGAAATTGTCAGAAATCGTGTGTAAAAAATAAATGATCATTTATTTTTCATAACCAATTTCAACTCAACACGTCTGCTTTTTGCATAATTTTCTTTACCATTTTCAATTACCGGAGTAGAAAAACTTGCACCCTCAACTATAATCATTTTACGTAATTGTTCACCGTTAATTTTGTTATAAGATGTACCGGTCATATAATTTGCAACAGCATACGCACGTTTCAAGGAAAGCTCCATATTTTTCATATATTGTTCATCTGCAGAATATTGACCGGCAAAAGTCTGAGAATCAGTATGCCCTTGTATAATAATTTTATCAATATTTTTACCCAAATATTCACTTGAAAATAATGAATTAAAATATGCCGGAGCAAATTTGTCTAAATATGCTTTTCCCTTTGGAGATAATGTATAACTGTTCAGATCAAATAGCTCTAAGTCGGAAATTTTAACTACTCCAGATACAGAATCGACCACAGCCTCAATCTTTTCATTTTTCAAAGTTTCTTGTAGAGCCTTATTGGCACTATCTTGTGCAAGACGTTGTTCCATAACTTGTATATGATTTTGTACATACACATAAAAAAACATTACAATAAATACTAGCACTAAACCCGTCATTAGGTCTGTCATTGTAATCCAAAAAATATTTCCGCTATCTTCTTCTTTATATGTTCGTTTTAATCTCATACTGAACTCTTAAATATATTAAAATAACTTATCTACAACGTCACCGTTACCGTTTCCTTTGTTTATTGACTCATTTAGCTTGTTTAAACTGTATAAAATATTTTCAAGATAAGGGGTAGTAATTTCTCCTATAGATTTTGCCGTTTCTTTGGCAAGATTTTCAGGAAGTGTTTTTAAAGTTTTTTCATTGCTTGCATTTTGTATTTTAGATTCTTTAACCAAATCCAGTAAGAATTGCTCGCTTGTACAAACATCAAACAGTCTTATCAGTTCTTTCTGAATCGAAATGTAATATTTTTTACATTTATTGTTATACAATATTCTTTCAAAAAACATAAACAGCAAAGAGTAACCTACTGCGAAAACAGAACATAGAGCTGCTATTTGAATTTTACTCATTAATATGTTAATTGAACTATCCACATCTGAAACAGCAAAGTTTACTGCAGAAAATGCTATTGCCATTTTTAAAAATGTAAAAAACGGACCTAAACCTGTTAAAAGAGTTGGCATAGTTTGAATAAATTTATGGTTGATTTTTGAAAAAATTAAAGATTCTTCATGGAAAAAATAAGAAGAATCAACCGTCAAATAGATTTCTGTTGTATAGTCTGCATTTTGAGTTGAGCTTTGCTCTAAACCAAATATTTTATTAGGAAATATAAGTGCTTTTTTAAAATCTTCCCAAGCAGTCGCTGTATAAAAATTGTTCGACATATATTCGTCTAATTGATTAAATCTGTATGAAAGTTCTTTTTTATTTAATGAATGCAAAAATTCAACAACAGGTTTAAGATTGCGTTCTATTTTTGAATAATTCCATAAAATATTTATTATAAAAAACAGAAAAAATGCGGTTATTGTTAATATAGCAGGTTCCATAATAATTGTTTTAAATGGCATATTCTCTCCTTTAAAATTCCTCTATTCTATTATATCAGTTTTTGCCTTATAATGGAAGAAACTAAACGGAGCTTTTTACGGAACGATGGAATGCCCTAAATGTCATACAATAATAAAAGATAATGAAACGGTATGTCCCAAATGTCATAAAGTTCTTCTTTTGGAATGCCCCAATTGTCATTCATTAGAAGAGACTCCGGTTTGTTCAAAATGCGGATATAAAATTCTTGTCAAATGCTCAAAATGCGGGAAAATAAATCCTTCAAATATTGGAACGTGCGTAAAATGCGGATTTTCTACACAGTCGTCATTGGCTCTTCAAGAATGTGAATCAGATGAACTGGCATATGTAATAATTAAATTCAACAATCTTAAAAAAATAAGGCGTTTGCTTAAATCCAAAGATTTATATGAGAAATTTTTCTATAAACTCAAAAACCTTATGTTGGCGCAGGTGAAAAATGCAGAAGGACTTTTTATAACTTATGATGATACTTTTGTTTTGAATTTTAACAAAGAATTGTCTTTTCCGACTTCCGCAAACAAAGCAGCTCGTTTTGCAATAAAATTTGTAAATGCTTTTTCGCAATTAAATCTTAACATATTAGAAGAATTGAGGATTCCGCTCGGACTGACAATCACAATAGCCCAAAAATCCGCCGAAGACTTACAGAAATTACATGTATATGAAAATAACGTAAAGCTTCTAAATATAAAGAAAGAAACTAAAAAATATCTTCGCGGTACCCAAGTTATCTTGGATCAATTTGTATGGGACGAAATCAATAAAGAATATAAGACCGATTCTCTATATTCAATGGAAGAGAACGGCAAAACGACAATGTTTTACGAATTACTCCTTGATTCTTATATAATTCCGCCTGATACAGAAAAAGACAATACGGTTGTCAATGCAGTACAAAAAAATATCAATAAAATGGCCAATGATGACGAAAAACCGGACATGTACGCATTCAAAGTTTTTGATATTAACGCAAAATGTGCATTTGAAACAAGTAACTCCGTTTCTTTAGTTGAAAAATTATATTCAATGGATTTAGACAAAAAAGCAAAAATACTTTCACTCCGTTCAAAAGCTGAGTATAGTGCCGATATTGCTGAGGTTATCAAGTTTTACAGAGAAAAAGACTTCCGAACAATAACAATAACATGTACAGACAGTATAACATACGAACCTTGGGGCTTTTTTATCAGATTATTTAAAGCATATTATGGTTTATCTTTTCTGAATACTAACAAAACAGAAAATATAAATCCCAAACATCTTGAAGTATTTAAGCCAATATTTGACCTATGTACAGGGACTCCGGTTCAGGCAAGTTCTTACGAAGATGCCCGATTTACTTATGTGGAATTATGGCTGAAATTTATGTCAATAATGTCAAAAACAGTTATTATTGTTGACGGATTCCAAAAACTTGATGATACATCTATACAAACACTTGAGTTATATTTGGAAAATTTTAAAACTATTAAACCGAATTTCGTCTTTATAACTGACGAAAAAACAGCTGTTCATTCAAAATTAAAAGGACTTTTAAGAGCAGATAATTATACTGAAATTAAACTCGACAAATCTTCATTTTCAAATTGTTTAAGTACAATAAAATTAGATGCCTCTGATTTTATTGGTTCCTTTTATTTTGAAAAAATCCAAGAAAATTTTAAGGGTTCTTATTTGTATTTTAAATATGCAATTAAGTATCTGAGAGAAGCCGGTGTACTTATTGATTTTGAAAATAAGCTTTTACTAAAAGCTTCCAAATCAGTTGTTGTTCCTTCAGATTTAAACGGAATTTATAAAGCAAGAATGAAAAATATAGGCAAGGTTTCTGAAATTTCATTCATAATTGCTTATTTAACATTGTTGTATCCGAGTTTGGATATGCTCGTGTTTAAACTTTTAGGAATAAAAGATATAGAAAAACATGCAAAAACGCTCTCTGACTTAGAGTTATTAAGCATTGAAAATGATAATCTTATACTCAATAATTACACTATATTTAGTAATATAATTAACTCCGCTATTAAAAAAGATGCAGAAACAATGCTTGCAAATAACATAATGACCAATATCGGAACTTTATTAAACGATACTTATAAGGCCATTTTAACCGGAAAGCTTGATAATTACAGCGAAGAATACAAAATATTATGTTCAAATGCTGATTTTGCATTATCGTCAGGTGACTATGATGCCTATCTCAAAAACTGCCTCGGATTTTTATCTTTAATTGAAAGCGTAGAATCTGACGTATTGCAAGAAGAAATAGAAACAAGAAAAAAAGAAGTATACAACAGCATATTGCAGTACCTATACCATTATGCTCCGGAAAAAATATATTTTATTGAGAATATTCTTCTTACAGACGCAATAAATGAAAATGATACTGAAAAAATTGTCAGACTTTCCAATATGATGCTTCAGGGTGCATTAATTTCATCAAATTATACAGATGCAATGGGCTTATTGCACAATATTTTATCCCGAATGGAAAATCCAACATTAATGGTTAACGGTTCAATAAATACTAAATTCCTCTTACTATCTTTGGTAAACATTGAAATTTTGTATAATATAGGAAAATTTAAAGAATGCATTGAAGTCGCAACAGAAGTTCTTTCTGTATTAAAAATTGAAATAATCGATAAAATCAAGCCGGCAGGATTTTCTACAAACTCTTTTGTGTCGCATATTCTTGATACAATGCGCCTTGCAGCTTTTGCAAAACTATACTTAATGGAAGATAATTTAGATAACTTCTTTGATTTGATTAAAATAACACTGGATATTGAACATCCGGAAAAGGATTGTATACTTGCGATACGTGATTTCCTTGCCGGCAAAGTTTACAATACGGGTGTAATTGAAGAATATTCACCGTTCTCTAAAATGATATTCCTTATATTACAGGAAATATCAACTTTACAAAGAACAAAAGATTACAAAAAATTTGCACAGGATATTTATCAGGCAAAACTATTGGCAGAAGATGTTTACCAGCCTGAAATTAAATATTTCTGTGATATGCTTATAGCTTATGCATATTTCAGACTTGGATTTCTCGAAAAAGCAGAACATATTTATAATGATGTGTTAGAAAAAGCTGAAGTTTCCGCAATATTTAATATTTTGAATATCGCAAGATATTTTCTTGCCAAACTTACAAAAGATTCCCAAAAAGCTATGTTATTGGTTAATGATGCTCTTGAATCAATACGCAAACTTGATAATCAAGCAGTCATATTATACGTATTATTCGAAAAACTTTATATAGAAATGGTGCAGAACAACAAACACATTTCTATTGATATAGAAACTGAATGGCAAAAGATAAGTCCTTACGCCGAATCTTTAAAAATTATTTTGGAATAATTATTTTCTGTGTTCACAGACAGTAGGAATGCCTATAAAAGCCAGATAGAACAATAGTCCGAAAAGTATTAAATTTATAAATTCCATAGCTAATCTCCTTTCCGTTAGAGGCCTACATCACCTTAATTCCACATTTCTCAATTTTTATAACAGTTTTTTATAATATTGTTACAAAACTTAACAAATAAAGTTTACATGTTACTCATTTTAAGTGTACAATCATGCTAAGGAGACTTTATTTTGTCCAAAGGTTACGAAAATTTTAATAACTCGGAAACAGCTATCAGAAAATCCTCTCTTATCCAAGAACGGATAGGATTGGTTTCGACACACATGTATAAGCAATTCCTGGATTATCAGCATGCAACGATGAATACTACGGAAATTTTCTCGGAAATGATAGATAATCTTAAGGCTATAGCTGATTCTCTAAAGCAATCTTTTGCGTCTAGGGGAATTACAACAGAAAATATTTACGTTGAACATGATAAAGAAAAAAGTATCGTCATTATAAATATTCTTTGGCATACAATAAGTTTTACCACGAGATGCAACTATGAACCTCAAGCACTTTTCAGAGAAGGAAATACTCCTATGTTTTCCGGTCGTATTATGGCAATAAGCGGTAATTATAATGAGCTTATGGACGGCATAACATCCAGAAGCGAGATGATGGCAAAATTGCTTGATACCGAAGTGGCATCTTTATTTATTCCTGCGGACAAAACACAAAATTCTATATTCAAAATAAGACATTTGGCAAACCGAGAATTTTTCCTAAATTCATCTGATGCGGCAAGGGAATTCGTTTTAAAAGTAATTGAAACAATCTGCGGCGGTGGTTTGTACCACGAAGAAGGCTCAAGAAAAAGTTTTAATATATAATTTTGTACATTGCAAAATTTTTCTGTACATGTAAATATATGTACAAAGGTCTTGTGTTATGAAAGTCGTTAATATTTCTCAATCCGGCAATCAATCAATTAACTTTAAATCTTGTTTGTCAAAATCTGATTTGGCATACAAAAACAAGCTGGCAGAAGGATTGGAAAAAACTTTTAACATAAAAATAACAGCAGAATCACTCAAATCAGTCCTGGCTCCGGACGAGCTCAAAGCTTTGCTTAAGAAATTCAAAACCAAAGACTACTCTTTCGGCAGAATTCCTGATATAAAACTCCCGCCTGAAGAAATTTTTAAAAATATAATTAATAAAACCTTCCGGGTCAATCTGCATACTCATACAAATAATTCTGACGGACGAATGACTGTTGAAGATTTTCTGGCTCAATCAGTTAAATATGCTGACATAGTAGCATTAAGTAACGATTCTGAAAATATTCCGCCTTATGCATCGGCAATTACAGACCATAATAATATTGACGGAGTTAAAAAAGTTATCTTAATGATTGCAAAAAATCCCGAAAAATACAAAAATTACAGATTTGTAGCCGGTTGTGAATTTATGTTTTATGATAACGAACACGGGCTCAAAAATCCTACTTATGAGGCTGTGGGCCTTGGTTTTAATCCTTTTGATGAAGAGCTTAATTCACAGTTGTCAAAATATAATCCGATAAGTCTTATAGATAAAATTAAAGAGTTTGGCGGGATTGTATCTTATGCACATCCTTTGCGTTTTTGCCAAAAACAAACTTTTGATGAAAATTTTGTTAAATATCTTCTGTCTATTGGAATTAACGGAGTTGAGTCAAATTATCAGTATTTTTTCAAAAACACGGAACGAGTGATTGAACAACAGGATAAAATTCACAAAATAGCCGAAGAAAATAACTGGTACGAAACCGGCGGAACTGATACACACGGAAAAAATATTTTCCACGACAAAGCCGATGATATTATAAATGTATTGATATAGACACAAAAAGTAAGCTTGAAAAATCTAATTCTGTGATTCGGATTTTTTCAGTTCTGCTTCTTTCAGTTTGTTAACTTCTTCAGTTAATTCCGGTTCGTCAAGAAGTCTATCAACCTGAACAGGCGGTAAATTATTCTTTTTCATTTCTTCATCAGCTTCAAAACGATTTATAGAATGGTCAATAAACAAAATTCCATCGAGGTGATCAAATTCATGCTGAATCGCTCTTGCAAGCAAACTTCCGTCTTTCGCTTCCAAAACAAAAGAGCGCCCGTTTGTATCCAAAGCCTTTATCATAACATTTGCATAGCGCTTAACATCCGTAAAGGCTTCAGGAAAGCTTAAACACCCTTCATGGCTTATGCATGCACCGGATTTTTTAATAATTTTCGGATTTATAAATACTCTTGGGTTAAGAGGTTCTTTGTCTGTCGAAACATCAATAACAAAAACTCTTAAATTTTCTCCTATTTGCGGAGCGGCAAGTCCGACACCGTTTTCTTTGTACATTGTATCCAGTAAATCTTCAACCAAATTTTTTATTTTCTGAGAAACTTTATGTACTTCTTTTGACGGCTGTCTTAAAGATTCTTCACCATATTTTACAACTTTTCTTATTGACATATCACTCACCTCGTTAATATGATTGTATCATAACAAGGCGGGTTTTAACAAATATTTACGCATATTTACCGAAATTTAAATTTTCTCGTGTTTGGCTTTCATTTGTTTGCCAAATTGTTTATAATTTCTGTCTATTAATTGTTCTTTAATATAATTGTCCATTTTCCCTTCGGTTTTTGGAACATTGTGTCTTTCAAATTTTTGAAAAACTTTAAATCCGATTTGGCGTAATTTTTGCTCAAAACCATAATCCAGTCTTTTTCTTATCGATACTCTCACATAACCGTTATTTCCGCTTGGGTACAAAACATTTTGATATTTACTTGCCATATTTTTAAGCGCCTCTCTTTTTGCAGGTGTTATATTTTGCTCTACAAGAGGTACACGATATGTTGATTTAAACGAAACTTGTGTCATATTAATATCCCTTTCTTTAAATAATCTACGTTATTATAAAAACCGTAAAAATTTTTTTTGCTAATGATATTTACAAAATTTAACAATGCCGGCGGATTACTTATTACAATACTTGTAGTATTATGTATAAGCATAAAGAAATAACCGAGGTTGTGCAGATGGAATTTAAAATGCCGATAAGAGAACAAAATTCAAACAAAGGAACTTTCGGAAAAGTTCTCAATATTGCCGGCTCTAAAAATTATATAGGTGCTCCTTATTTATCTTCGCTTGCGATTTTAAAAACCGGTGCCGGTTATGTTGCACTTGCAAGTGACAAAAATGTTATCAACTCTGTTTCAAAATTATTGCCGGAAGCTGTTTTTCTTTCAAGAAACGAAGGAGTGAAAAATCTTGAAAATTTTGATGTTTATCTAATAGGGTGTGGACTCGGACAAGGTTTTTGGTCAAAATTTTGGTTCAAAAAATTTGTAACCAAATTACAAAATACAGATAAACCTGTTGTTATAGATGCTGATGGGTTAAACATTGCTTCAAAAATGAACATATCTATGCCGAAAAACTGTATTATAACCCCGCATCCTGCAGAAGCATCAAGATTATTGGGAGTAAATATAAGCAATGTGTTAGAGGATTTAACTTTTTCAGCAAAAAAATTGAGTGAAAAATATAATTGTGTTACCGTTCTAAAAACGCACAGGACAATAGTTTGCAATTCGAACGGAGAAATATATATAAATGAACACGGGAATTCGGCTCTGGCTAAAGCCGGAACCGGTGATGTTTTGGCGGGAATGATTGCGGGATTATTAGCACAAAAAATGCCTCTGTATGAAGCCGCTAAATTGGGAGTCTATATGCATTCCATAGCCGGAGAATCGGCCTCGAAAGCTTTAACCGAATATTCCGTTCTCGCTTCGGACTTAGTCAACTACATTCCCGGAGTAATAAAAGAGCTTAATCAACAACCTTAATTCTGCCATCACTTTTTATTTCAAAGGATTCCGTCTGTTTTTTCATATAATCTGCAACAAACTTGTCTTTGTCATGGTCAAACAACACAATCGCATTATTTAACCTGTGTTTAGCATCTAATCCTGCATAGTCACTTGCAATACAAAAATCGTCTGCCGCTACAGTGTATATTTTATTTTTATCCGGATTTTCAAGGTCTATTTGGTGCTCTATACCGTTTTTGTCAATAAAGTATAATTCAGTCATTTTTCCCAGAGATTTTGAATAAGTATATCTAAGCCCGGAAACTTGCATAATTCCTGGTCTGTTATCCGGTGATTTTAATGACTCCTTAATAAGGTGATTTAGTCTGTTAACAAGCTCATCTTCACTTATTTCAACCACCGCTATTTTATTTGCAAAAGGTGTAATCAATCTCAAATCTCTCGGAGTTACCTCTCCTTTGTAAAAACGGCTTCTCGCATTTGCAGCATTCATAACCGCTATATCCGTTCCTAATTCTGCTTTTAAAGAGTCTGTAATAAAATTGCAGTGAGGATTTTCATAAATGTAAATATTTTTTCCCTCATCAACTACTTTTGATATTTTACCAACAACTTCAGGTTTTCCGAGAATATCTTCAAAATCTGTTTTTGCAGAAAAATCTCTTTCAAAATCGTCTGTTTTAATTATGTTATATTGAATTCCGGTAATTTGCCCAAGCTCATTAAACTTAATATTAGGTACGTCAATAAACTCACCGTCACGACCAACCTGCATTATCAAAACAGGTTCTCCCTTCGGCGAATAGAAAAGGTTTTCGCCTTCTTTTATCTCTTTTAACAGGTCATGGGAGTGTCCTCCGAGAATAATATCAACATCTGAAACATTCTGTGCCAAATACTTGTCATTTTTAAGTCCCATATGGGAAAGAACAATTATTTTATTTACACCAAGTTCTTTAAGCTTTGCAATGTCTTCTTTTACCGCTTTTATTGAATTATCAAGGTTAGATATATTAAATTTATCAATATCCTCCTGATGTTTAACATGCGCACGCATATCAAGCGGAACCAGTCCTATTATCCCGTATTTATTTCCATGAACTTCAGCTATAAATGAATTTGAAAGTATTGAATTTATTTTATTATCACTTCCTGGATTCATATTAGTCCCGAGCAACCTGTAATTCCTGCTTTTAACGATATCGGCGAAATCTTGCATTTTACTATCACATTCATGGTTACCAATAGCATTTGCAAGAACTCCTGCAATATTCAAAAATTCATTTACAACAGCTGTTTCCGCCGGATTACTGCCCAAAAACATGTCACCTGAGCATAGTTTAAACTTGTCTATAGGTAAATCTTTGCTAAATACATCATTCTGATTTTTAAGCATATTATTATCAAATTGGCGTACAGCAGAATAAGCCCTTTCCATTCTTATATTTTGCCCGTGAAAATCATGCATGTGAAAAATGCTTAGCTGAGCGGGATTCGTACGAATTTCATCATTCCCATATACAGGAATAGCTGTTTTATTTTCTCTCAATTCAGAATTAGCCGTCGAGTTATTTGCATTACTTTTAAACGGCATTGAGCGTTGAAAACGGATATTTGACAGACTGATATTCATGGTGCACCTTTATCTGTCCGTATAAAAACCCGTGAACATAAAAAATTGCGCACATGTTTACAATAATTTACAAAGAGAGGGTAGTTAATGCTTTTCTCAATATTTCTTCGGTATTGGTCTTGTCATCAATAGTTGATATAACATTAGCCAAAGCCGATTCAATCTCTTTGTTATCATAACCGAGAGAGAGCATAACCGTCTGTACGTCAGTTATTGCTGGGTTGTGATTAAATGGTACAGAAGCTGTGTTTTGCGGAAATTCTGTTTTCATTAATTTATCTTTAAGCTCAAGTATAATTTTTTGCGCTAATTTAGGACCAATTCCTTTCGCACGTGTAAGTTCTTTGAAATTTCCGTCAATAACCAAGGAGATTAGGTCGCAATTATCAAACTCATTCAACAAAGCAAGCGCCATTTTTGCACCAACTCCAGAAACAGACAGAAGAATCTGGAAAATATCACGAGTTTCTCTGTTCAAAAACCCGTAAAGCGACATTGTATCTTCTCTGTGAATTAGTGATACAAAGAACTTGCATTTTTCGGATTCGTTTATATCGCAAGCATTAAAATCTCTTTCTGTAACTTCAAGAAAAAAGCCGGTATCTGCTGTTTCTACGGTAAAAAAAGTACCTTTTGACGTTTTGCGCTTGTCGGTTAAAAAACCTTTAAAATAGTCGTACATAAAAACCTCCGCCTTACTAATTGTATCATATATTGAAGTTTATGAGAAGAAGATTCTGCGCAAATGCTTTACAAGTAAATATGTTTTGTGTAGTATTAATGAAGATTCCGAGAAAACTTTGGAGGAATGCCGGAGTGGTTGATCGGAGCGGTCTTGAAAACCGTCGTGCGTGCGAGCGTACCTAGGGTTCGAATCCCTATTCCTCCTCCATTTAAAAAGTCCCTATAAAGGGACTTTTTTGTTTTAATTGTTTGTGTATTTTTTTGTCCGTTTTGCTCAGAAGGTAACAAGGGTAAGTTGGGCATACTTGCCCAACAACATTGAATTGTAGCGGTCGGAATACGATTGAAAATCTGAATTTCAAACTACTCCAAAAGTGACTTTTCGTGGACTTTTTTTACTCATTTTTTGCACTATTCTTGCACCCTTTTGCACATAATTACACCCAAAAGTTATTGTTGGGTTGAAAACCCAACCTATAAGCTATTCTCTCCAAAAACTATTGTATAAAGATGAGCCTTTATCAATTATTTTAGATAAAAGCTGAATAATAGCTTTAGATTTTTTATTTGATTCGTCATTTATTGGAAATTTTTCATATACAGAAACGCCCGTTCTCAAATTTTTACCCCACAAAAAGTTCGTATTTGGGGTACGATTGCCTATTTGAAAACACACAGTATCATTTTTATGAGTATTTAGTATACTGCTAAGCTTCTGTTTGCATTTATTGTTACTGTTTACAACCTGCATAACTTCCTGTTCGACGGCTTTATCCCAAAATCTGACTTCTGCCCCAAAATTAATATTATTATTGACTGCCTGTACTTGCATTTTCATACCTCTTTTTTAAATACTTTACTATTTATAAAAACCATAAAAATATTTTTTGCTAGGGGTAAATAATTTTTTACAATTCTTTAAAAATACTCAAGCCCTCTGTTCATTCTTCTCAAACCGACTGTTATTTTACAGCTGTTTTAAACACCACATGGATTATAATCAAATCCATGATCTGCCCACCATTGAACTACTGCCCTTTGGTAATTTAATTTAATTTCATCGTAATTTTCCGGGCAAGGTCCCCAATAATCAGGTCGCATACATAACGGATAATTTTCAGATTCCCAATCAAGATATTCTTGTATTATTTTCGGATCGTCAGTAGGATACGGATTTTGATATTCCGGAACTTCAACCGGTACATATCCTGTCGGTTGGGGTTGACTCAAATCTTCTTTGTCACAAGCGGTTGCAAACAACAACATAAATGCTGAAACCAATGCAGGAACCTTTACTTTGTTAAACAAATTTTTTAATATGTTTTTGTTTGTCGTTCCTTTTTCAACACTATTTTCTACAAATACTTTAGCTGCTGAAGGATTGCCTTTAGCTTTAAATTCGACATTTCGGTTAATATTACTACTACTATAACTGTTAATTGGTAAAACTTGCATAACTAACTCTTTTCATATCTTACTTTAACATAAAAACCGTAAAAAATTTTTTTGCTATATTTTTTTAAGTTAACAGAATAACTTATATCTTTACAAGTAAATTTGTTTTATGTAGAATAGACGAGTATCTGTTTAACAGTTTTGGAGGAATGCCGGAGCGGTTGATCGGAGCGGTCTTGAAAACCGTCGTACGTGCGAGCGTACCGTGGGTTCGGAGGATTTTTGCAAACTATTAAAGGTCAGAAGTTACTTGAGTGATAATGTCTGGATTGTCCGATTTGGGTAACCAAAATATCCGTTTTTGTTCTTTTTGTCTTAATATTTACACCTAAAGTTATTGTCAGGCGGTGCCTAATTTACAAACTATTTAGCAGCCTGAAGTCAACTTTGCAGTCTGCATAACTCAATGCAAACATAATTACACGATAATATTAATATTATCTATATAATCGTTTATATTATTACTGTTTAGTGGTTTCCCATTTATAGTATCAAACTTTAAATATTCCCGAACGAATTTAACTACGCTATCCTGTAAATTGGTAATATAACTACTATTATACGTAGTATTAAAAATATAACTGCCTGGGGCAAAATCAACAAAGTTAAAATCATCAATCCCATATTTATCATCTAAAACTTTTCCAATATATTGATTAAATTGATTTGATGCACCGGAGTATTTCTCCAATGATAATTCAGGCGGTACTTTTACATCAATTTTTGCATTTTTTACATCAATTTCCGGAATGCTTACTGTAATTTTATTTTTATATATTGTACGACCATTTTCAGAACCTGTATCCATAGATCGTTCAGACATGTTATTGATTACAAGAGTTAAATCTTGTAATTTATCATATAACCCCGCCCTTCTTGCACCTGCAATAAATGGAATGCTTGCGTTGTCAATAGCATTAAATTTTGTATTATAAAAGAGTTTTACAGCTACTTCCAGCCATTTATCCTTGTCTTTATGTACATATTTATAATTTTCTTCAACCAAAGATGCTCTGTCTACAAAGGATTTTATTGCATTAGTAAATGGTTCCTTAAATCTTTTATCAAATTTTATTGAAGTAAAATTCGTCGCAGTAGCAGCACAATCAATCGCATCAATACGCATAAATCCTCCTTATAATTGCAGATTGGATATATTTCACAATGTCACATAAAAAATGATTTTTAACAAGTGTATCTATATATTATTTTACAAATATTAACATATCAGTCTGTAGAATGCAATTTTTTGTTCCGAGTTAATTCACAAATCCACTGTTATAAATTCTCAAACGGACTGTTATTTTATACAAGTCGAACTTACGTTCGTGTCTTGCTCGTTCGCATTAAACGTGTCTGTATTTTTACAAGGACATTTGGTCGGAAGGGGCAAATATATTTAGTCCGGAGAATTGCTAATTTTAGTAAACCTTAGCGATTTAATAAGGTCGGAAATAGGTTGACTCAAAATGTCCGAAATGTCCGTTTTCGGTATCTGAAATGTCCGCAAAAAGACTTTTAAAGGGGAACATATTTGACTCTAATATTGATTATATTTGGATTATAACAAAGGACGAAATGGTAATTTTAAATATTTGGTGCATTAATTTTGGGATTGTTAGCAAAAAATTTTTTTTACAAGTTTTTAACATACTATGCTAATATATCCAATTAAAAATACTAATAATCATACTTGTAAAAATTTGAAATTTACAGCTCATCCTGATTTTTATAAATTTAATAGCACACAATCTTGTTATTTTAGACGCGGGGTGGTTGCATTGGCTAATAATAAAGGTTATACTGACATAGAAAATTTATTCTGTAAAATTTTTCAATCTAACCTAAATAAACCCAAGAAAATGTTAATTATAGGAATAGGAAATTCTCAGGAACCTTTTTCTTATTTGGCAAGTATAAAAGGAATTATACAAGAGAATCCTTTGAATAAAAATGTAGATTTATACATTGTGGATTTACAATCAAAACCAGAATACAATAAACTTCGACTCGATGCGTTTCCTAGTTTGTTTCCTTACGAAACATTTCCAAAATATGCCGGTAAAAGTTTTATAAAAGATGTAAAATTTCCCGAATCGGAATCAAACATAAAGAATTTATCTCCTATATATATTTATACCAAAATACATAAACCTTTACGTCCAAGTAACGAATACAGAGTAAATGACGAAATACTCAATTTCGTTAATGAATCATACAATAATCCTGAAAAATCAAAATGGGATAGTCGTATTCAAGATGTTATTATAGATTATTCTGATAATGAATTTGATATTATATCGGCAAATAATGTCTTTGGTTACTTATCAGATAATGATTATGCAAAAACTATGAGGCATATAAGACGAATTTTAAAAACAATGAATGGATATTTTATATCAGATCCATATTTTCAAGATGTGCAAAGTTCTGAAGTTTTAAGTACTTTTAGGGGATTAAATCCTGGTATTTATCAAAAAATATAATACTCAAAATCTTTGTTCTTTCTTCTCAAACCGACTGTTATTTTACACTACTTAACTGTTTAACTTAATAGCTATTCCATGCAATTTCTCTAATCATATCTTCCGTTATTTCAGTATTTGGATTATCTTTATAAAATTTTACAATTTTTTCAAAGCTGTCATTCATACTGGTTGAATAATCAACTACAACATTATCTTTTATAAGCCTTAAAAGTAATGGCCGGTCATATCTGAACAAATCTCTTTTAATCTGATAGTTCCTGTCAAGGTTAGAGTTTAGCAAATCATTATCCAATTCATATTTTAAAATATTTCTAG